>Ga0160505_100758_pt1 | contig 16767 bp, 8 predicted proteins | sample DIDeMG_FD_108225 | JGI IMG/M metagenome (GOLD analysis project Ga0160505, IMG submission 108225) | Enriched chicken feces microbial communities from UW Madison campus, WI, USA - DID2874_E49_Stillage MG | ecosystem: Host-associated > Birds > Digestive system > Large intestine > Fecal ... | reverse complement strand
TTTGTTTTTTTTTTTTTTAAATTTTGAACCGTCGCTTGGCCCTTGTTTTTTTTTTTTTTTTTTTTTTTGGCATTTTCACTAAACACCGACAATGGGCTTTGACACCCTACATCCACTGCAATACACACGGTTTGGTGAAAGCGAAACGTTACTGCGCGAACGCTTTGTTTATGAAGAACAGAATGAGATCAAGACCTGGTACCACAAGCGAAGGAAACGTATCGCTGCCATCGAAAGTGATCTTACATATGAGTTCCGCGGCCAGTTCGTCGTGACGCGTGCGCGCGCCAAACGACCTATCCAGCCTGTTGTTATAACTAAACATTATAAGAAGATTATGCGATGTTATGCAAAGCAACGAATGATGGCCTGTCCCGTTGACTATAACGGCATACACACAGACGAGGACAGCTTGCAAAAACTTTCTACGTATCCAACGCCCATCGAGAAACCCCCAGCGATGAACGTTTTTGCTACGCCAATCAATCTCGATCATGTACAGTTTATAAAAAATCTAGAGGATCCGGAGCTGGTCCCCCGTGAGAACAATTCCGTCGAAGCTGGTGAGAACAACAAGCCCGAGGAAACGCCAATGACTCAAACTGAAACAAAAAAGCGGCGGCAGAAGAAACTGAACAAGAATAGGGCAGCAGCAAAACAAGCCGAACAAAGCGACACAAAGCCTATCATATTTAAGGGATTGTATACCCGCAATACGTATGATATCCATGGGGAAGTGATTTCGGCTGTGCATAGAGTGTCGGAGTTAGGCTTCAAATCCGCGTTTAATGAGGACTCACGCAATAGCAAAGATCGGTATGTGAACGAGGCCCTGCCGGTTGTAGACGCGATTGAGCGCGGTGTTCACGATTTCAGGTTTTACCATCCGCTTCCTGGTGAACCACGGCGCGACAATGCGGGCATGGGTGTGGCCGAGCCCTTGACGGAAGCGCATTTTCAGCAGTCAACATCAGCGCGCACGGGGTACCTGCGGGAATGGGATCGGGAGCTTGCTGGCCTTGAGCGGATCCCCGCGTCGGCGGAACTGCCTACGGTTGTGCGTGATCCCCCGCACGTTGTCGAGCTTGTTAACACGCTCTCGTTCAAGACGCGGCGGTTTTTGAACAAGAACATTGACCAGCGCACTAACGTGACCGTACAACACCGCGAGCACAAGGACCACAAATTGCGCTCCCGCGTGTCACTGACTCTCACGACTATTGTACTCAAGACGGTTATGGACCCCATGCCTGACATGCAGGTGCTTGCCAACGCATTCCCGCTACTACTGCGCGTTCCTGGAACGTCGATCCGTGACGTGTGGACGATTGGCCTCGAGCTGCTAACGTGGCGGCGCACCCTGGGTGATTACGCTGGAATGCAACGTACCAAAGACGAGGATTTCCTTGAGTGGCTTTTCATCAACTACCAGTCAGCCAGGGTTCTCAAGGCTGGCCATTCAGCCAATCGTGACCGTATGAGTGGACCTGAATTTTTCCCCCATCTCATTATCCAAAAGCTTCGGTTTGGTAACCCAAAGTCCGCGCTTGAACGCATTGATGAGGCACTACTTGAGAGTCGATTTAGTGACAATCCGACTATCCACTTCTTTCGCGGAGTTGCTTTCTGTCAATTGATCAAACAGCGACGCGAGGAGGGGGCGGCAGCGTCATCCAACGAGATCCATCAGCTTGCTAAATCCGCGCGGGCCTGTTTTGACACTGCGCGAGCTAAAGGGGGTGTTTTCCCTGAGCATATTCTTGACTTTGAGCTACGACATCTTACTGATAGTGCTGCCGGGGCTTCTGTCGGGGCTGCTACAAAGTCTCCTGATAGTGTCAATACGGACGACGGCTCAAGCACTGACAGCAGCGACGAGGATGGGAATGCCAATGAGACAAACAAGACCGAGACCGCGCAAGACACAGACCAATCCCACCTTACAGTCTTACATCATGTGTACACTCCCTTTAATCTCAAAGTCACCCGCTACTAATGTATATCTAATAAAAAATAGAAATCATATTCAGAACAATTTTTTAAGTAGCAACTAAAGACAATCAGGCATTGGTTGCGGCACTGCTGCTGCTACCTGAATCATTGTAGTTGTTGCTATTAGTGCTGATGTTGTTGCTGCTGCTGCTGCTGCTACTACTGCTACTACTACTACCACTGTTTGGCGAGGGGAGCACGACAGACCACTCGTCTTTTGTGAGTTTAACCTGCCAAATGCCATCAACATCACGCGCACTGAATACACCCCAGCCCTTGGGCAGCTGCACGCCCGCGGGGATTTCTACGTGGTGTTGTAATACCATACTTTCAAATTGAGGTGTCACCGCAACCGTTGCGGCCGACACAACAGGTGTATTAAGCATGTCGAGATTGAACGGACGGAAAGTCTCGGGTTGTTGGGCTTGTTGCTGCTGGTCGAGCGGCATCTCAAACAAATGGGCTTGGGGCGCCTGCTGTTGCTGTTGTAAAGGCTCCTGACCCCGTTCTTGTTGTCGTTGTTGTTGTTGTTGTTGCTCGTGTTGCTGTTGCTGCTCTTGTTGCTGTTGCTGCTCTTGTTGTTGTTCTTGCCACTGCTGCTGATTGTTACCTTGAATATTGATAACCACACCATCGTTAATGTTAGCGTTATTTGGGTTTGCATTATTGTTGACAGGAATTGTATCGTGGTGACCTAACACAGGACGCCGGCACGTCGGACATCTTAGCGATCTCTCGAGCCAGCTCTTCAGACAGCCATAATGAATGATGTGATTGCAGGATAGTTTTTTCGGGGTCGACCGGTGCGTCAGATTCTCCAATGACATCTCTTCTCTGCAGATGATGCATACATTGTCGCGGGCAAGGTCCTCCTCCGTGGCGGTAAGAATCTCCTGATCCATGGCAGCTTGGGCATGACGGGCTTTGATGAAATCAAAAACCCTAGTGAAAAGCCCAGTTACCGTGATATAAACGTCTCTTAGAATATGCAAGGGTGGCAGACCATACGGGTTCAAAATGACAAAGAAGAATGCAATGTATGTTAACAGCCGGGTCGAATCTGCTGCCACTTCCACAACAAATGTCCATAGCGACTTTCCCTCCCAGGCGTCTTCTTCTTCGTGATTATTTAAATACCAGTTCTCAATAATGTTGAGAATGTATCTACCGGTAGTTTGAAGCAGTCTGTTGGAGAGTAACGCAAATTCGAATGCAAACATGACCATGCCACCTGCCGGTTTCTTGGGATCCATATGGGTAACGCAGTACCGTGTGAGAAATAGATCTACGCATCCAAGTAGCACAATGGCACTTGCCAACCGAAGGTGCATAAACAGCGTTGTTGCCTGTGTGGTATGAAAGATTAGGTCGACCCGGTCACCGATAATCCAGTGAAAGACCCTAAGGAAAAAGAGCAGGCCCAGGAAGAGCGAGAAGTAGAACTCAAACTCATCTTTAAACACTGTCAGCAGCAGGAAAGCATCGGTGGCAGCGTAAATGGCACGCTCATATAGGTGCTGAAGCTCCAGTTCCCGCAATTGTCCAAAGAAGAGTAGTTGGAGTGTCTTGCCGCTCAGCAGCATGATAATGAGCATCATGTTCAGGATTACTAAAAGCGAGGCGCTGTTATTGTAGACAGAGACCGCGGCTGAGTAGAAATTGGGCCTACTGACAAGCGCTAATGAAACTACCAGCACCGTCAGGCCACAGCTTATTAGTGAATAGACTGCGAATCTCATTGTCGTTGTGGGTGTATGGTGAGAGGCTCATAAACGAAGGAGGAAAGGGTATCGGTTTTACTTTTTTTGGTCTCACCTTGATCGTTGCGGGATGATAGGAGAGTTGGTACGTTGTCAGAAAGTAATTCACGTGACTTGAAAAATACAATATACGTAGGAATTTAATGATAGTATTCAGTAATTATATAATAGTATCACCAACATCATTTTGTAATCGATTTGATATTTGCAACAAATGTTTCAACAATTTCGCATCTCCCGTCCTTTTATTTCAAGCTCGCATGCCTCTTTTGGCCTTTTCAAGTTTAACTTCGTCTTTGAGTCTGAATTGCATGATTCTTAACAAAGCCACACAGACAACCATGAATGCAAACCCGGTCCAATACATTGCAGCGGCTTTCTTGCCGGCATTGACCGTGACTAAGCCCAGGTTGCCAATGCTCTTTTTTGCTGTCAGAGAGTCTCTGGTCATCATGATGCATGATATCAAAGTAAAAAGGGCAGCGCCAACTAAAGAAATGTCTCCAATTAGGGCACGCAAGTCATTAGGGGGGACGAGAAAGAAGGAGACAAACATGATGGAGACAAATGCGATTCCCATCAAAACCAAAGTGACCATAATTATAGCATAAGTCTCTGTATTCATAAGTTGAATAGAATCATCTAAAAGGTTTTTGGTGATTGAAAGACTGTCAATGGTTGGTATAGAGATATTGGAAACCGGGTGGATTTCCGTGCGGTCAAGTGTATTCACGTTCTGGTTAGTGCATTTTATGTCGGACCCGATTTCAGTACAAATTCCCATTACTCCAAGCTTGATGATGAGATTGCTTTGATCAACATAAGCTCCCTTTGTATGCTGGATAATTGTACCGTTTTCAATAAGCTTAAAATAGGGACTTTCGTGGTTGTAGCTGAACTTGAGAACGTACACAGAGGAGAAGACCGAGTTGGGGTACATGCATCCCGTCAGCACGAAAGTAAAGAGAAATATGGCAATTGTCAAAAGAATCAGCACCGCGGCCCGGGGGGCATTAGCATAATGGATAACCATATTTGCAATATGTTGGTATGTAAAAGTTTTGGTATTTAATAAAGAATCAACTGGTTGTTTGAGTGTTCAGCTGGGGTGATCCCTGGAGCTCCGGGTGTTTATATATTTCCAGATATATGGTGAATCCGGGGCTTTAACGGCTTAATGGGTTAGCTTTGCACATCTGGTGGCTGGCGGAGGCTAGCAAGAAGCCTAGTTGGAGCTTTTGTGAAACAGATGAAACTATATACACACAAACCAGGGAAGCAGGTAGTTGTAGACCCATAGATGATACAAATAGCAGCTGCTAAATACATAGAAAACTGTGTTACGGATTAAACCTCACAAGACAACTATTTCTTCTTATATCCATATTATACTATATGTATGATTTACAGAAGTGGTGCCTGGTTCCAGTTGCTAGTTGGTAATGCAATCATTTTGACCGAGCTACATATCCGATAGATTAAAATATTTCCAGTCATATAAACTTTTAATAAACTAGGGAGAACTAGGTGTTGAGCGTTAATAGTTTACAAACATAACTTCAACTAATCAATATCAAATAGAAAAAATAGATGGTCTGATTAATCGGGTTTTAATCAGTTTGAAATAAATACCGAGAGATACTTGTGTCCCGAGGTTGCATCTGGAACCCGCTTGGGTTCTTACTACCCGCCGTTCCACGATCAGCCTTTAAAACCCTCTTACTGATTGTAAAAGTAATGGCCAGTGGGGCCAATGTTTGAAATATCAAGAAATTACTGTTAAATAATGTTAAAAAGAAATCTTTGGGAGATGCTCTTTTTTGACAAATGTCTCATTCAAATCAATCGATCTATTGAGCTAAAATAGACTACTTATGGGAGTTCATTATAAAAGGATAGCTAAGTGGAGAATCAGGTATCGGGGTTACAGTTATTAAGTTTGCGCTTGCACTTGAGTTTGTAATTTTTCAATTTTCAATTCATATCATTTGTTGAGAATTTAATGAAAGACTGAGATACTCTTGTTCATTTTGAAACGAGGCTCTGGTCATTTTTGTTAAGTAACTTCATGGTTTCACAGCAATAGAACGGCATGTTGTTTCAACTCACAAATACCACTAAGCAACAGCCAAGTCGACAACAGTTTACAAGTCTGATTCATTTTAGACTGGTAATATAATTCTATCGTTTATTTATGAAGATATTTATATAACGCCTTGAGATACCTTGGTAATCAGGCATCCGATGTGAGCGCTTTAGCCGAGATATGAAATCATACAGATATATTTTTGGCAAATTTAGATATCGAATTTAGATTGCGATTAAACATGAAGGATGATAGTTTTATTAATTTTTTTCTAAATTTAAGCACTATCTCTATTGAGAAAAAAGAGTTAGAGATCTTGGTCCAAAATGCCTTACTCAGTGCTTTTCCTCCATCAGCTGATTGACAAATGTCCATCACCATGACCCGAGGATGTGACTAATGCTGCTGCAACCTTTTTTTTCTCTGTTGAAAAAGAATTCGGTAATAAAAAGTTTACAGAGCTGCTGCACAACCTATTACCCTACAAAAAAGTCAAGCTGGTTTGAGAATCGAGGATTGTGGAGACCGTGTGGCGAGAACTTGAAACCTCCAAACTCCAGCGTGATTACAGTACAATCTCGCCTTTTGGGATCATAAGAAAAATAAACCAAAACATCGATTCAAAAATGGTGCATCAAAATGTAAACAGGTCTTTTCCCTAGTGGCCCAAATTTGATTGTAGCTCAACAAAAGTCCACCAAAAATATTCAGCACCATTATGACACTCAAGGCCCATACTCATGGAACGTTCATGCTTATTTTTGTTTTTTAAGTTTCCGAGGCTTGACCAAATCTGGCATACAATTCATATCACTAGCTATAAGGCCAGTTTTTCTAAAACAACAATCTAGAAAGAAAAAAAGTGAAAAAGGACAAGAAACCTCTGAAGGAGGAAAATTAATTAAGATTAGTGATTGAAACCAGCTCATTTTAATACCGATGTATGAATAAGATACTTTAAAAAAAATTAAGAAAAAATGAAATCAAAGCCAATTTGCCAAAACCTACATGTGTACTTGTAGTAACTATCCAACAGACTACGGTATTGTGAATTCAAAAGCTAAATCAAGTTTTAAAATTAAAACAATCAGAAAAAAAAGAAAAAAAGAAAAAAAAAGAAAAAAAAAATAAGACGTTTAATCTAACTAAGGCTCAAGCCCGTAGAAGTTAGAGTAGTCAAACGATCGGCCAACCTTATGATCATGACGGATATATTGTGATCCAGGGACAGCGATCGTGGCTGCTATTATAGATAACATACTCTATTCACGCAAGAAAAGTCTCTACAGATGCATTGTAAGCTAAAATACAATGAAACTTTTTGAAAAATGCCAATTGATTGACAAATACGGTTTCAATTCATATCAGCATGACGATTAAGATTAAACAATAGAGTTATGAGGAAACAGAAAACATAACAGATAACAATACAAAAAAAGAATTAAACAAAAAGTGTGATCGAACTTATGGCTTAACTGAAGTGTTGGCAAACTGGGCGGTGGCCTGAGACACAGCAGGATCGGCTTCAGCAGCAGCAGCAGCGGCAGCGGCCGCAGCAGCAGGATTATAATCAGGAGCCGCGGCAGTATCATAATCAGGAGCAGCAGCAGGAGCAGCGGCAGGAGCAGCAGCAGGAGCAGCAACAGGAGTAGCGACAGGAGGAGAATTGGTGCTTTCAAAAGTGGTCTGGTGCGACAAGACGGGGCTGTTAATGTAGGGACTACCAGCACCGGGCGAAGTAGGGTTGCTATTAGTAATGGCATTATACCAGGCAACACACTCGTCGTAAGTGTTTGTCTTGAACGAAAAGCTCTTGTGGCCAAGACCAATTGTTCTGGCACAGTCCTTGGCTTGGATCACAAACTTGTTCTTACCACTGGAGCGGGGAGAGAGATCACCAACCTGGGACTCAGGCAAATAAATGGCAAAATCTGGGCTAGGGTCCGTAACAGGGTTCTGCGAACCGTATTGAAGCAAGAATCTGGATGGCGTTAAGACATAGTAGCCGGAGGTGTAAGACTTGAGCAGCTTACCCTCTTTACGTTGCATTATTCCTTCGTAGATGGACTTAGTAGGATAAGCATCACTGTTGTTGAAGTAGATGTTGTCAATGTTGCGCTTGGGCGTATTGTAAGCAATCAAGGGACTGGAAGGGCTGTTGAGGAACTGGTCCCATTCATGACCAGGGGGGATGGCAGCAAAAGTCTGGTTAATAGCATCGTAGGACTCAACCTTGAGAGCAGAGTAGCTGTGGATGTTGGACTCAAGCAAGCTAATGGCCTGTTGAATGACCTGAACAATGTGTTTCTCCAGGGTCTCCATGTTCTTCTCAACAGAGATGACGGCATCAATTTGGTTGTTCTCCTTAGCAACTTGGTCTTCAAGCGCACTGAGGACGTAGCGATGCAGAACGTAAGGATCGTTCTTGTATTCATGCTTTGTGTGGGCGCTGATGTTGAAAGAAGAGACACGGGTTCCCAAGTTCTCAATTGAGGCCTGGGTGAGGTTTCTAGCCTTTTCAATCTCTTTCAGATTCTTAACGCCAGTGGATTTGAGGCCTTTTATGTGCTTTTCAATGTCTCCTTTGAGAGTCACTAATTGAGGTAGCACGCCAGTTTTGATAGCATTTTCAGTCTCATATGACTTGTTGATAAGCGTATCTGTGCGGGTTCTAAGGGCCTCAAAAGACTCGGCAATGCCAGTGATATGGGTGGGAGCAGCGGCACCCTCTGCGTTAACAGGGGCTTCACCCTGCTGTTGCGGCGGCTGGGAGTAATTAAAGTTGGGAGCGTCATATACAGCCTTTCTGGCCTTCTCAAGACCGGCAGTAATTCCTCTCTGAATTATGATATGGCTGTCGACATACTCGTCGATCATGTCGACTACATGAATCCAAGAATCAAGACGCTTGAGGAGAGCGTTGGTGGGATCGGGGGAATCCCTAAGAATGGCCTCTTCCTTACCAGGAGGGGGAGCGCTGACGATGTTGTTAGACATTGCGGTGGTTGTAGGCGAAAGAAAACAGGGACCTGGAAAGATGGCAATGAACCTGGTAGTAGAAGTTGCTGTAGAAGGGAATGTATCTGTAAACAGAAAGGTCAAAAAAAGAAAGAAAAAAAAAAGAAAAAGAAAAGGAATGAGGGCGGATTAGCCAGGTTTTATACCCAGGGGAGAGCGTCCATCGAAGCGACCAGTACAACTCTATCGCTTGTTGATTCCAAATTTAATTTTTATTTTTTATTTTTTGCGTCTTTTATTCTCAATCCCCCATTTTCATCTGGTCAAACACCCTTTTTTTCATCCAATGTTGCTTGTTCTGTTGTTGTTTTGATTGAACGGCTGGGTTCTGAGGTCCCAGCCTTTCTGCCCAATTCTGGAGACAACTCGAGAATTCAACACCGTCTGCCTTTGTACACTGTCTTACCATAAACATTGGTCTTTTTTGTCAGCTTAGTCCAATGCCCGGTGGCTCTCTGTCTAGCATTCGGGCGCTCTGGTGACAACCTTCGAGTTGATTTTTCAACAGTAGCGAAGACGAATTGATTACTATGGTAACCGAGTGTTTTGGCCTTGTGATAACAGCACCGATCGCGCACTACCCCAACCTTTTTCCGCGCCAGGCCGCTGATCCCCCTGTACACTAAATCACTAGAACATCAACATAACGCGGGTGATGATTTCTCATAATCGTAAGAATTTTTATTTTCATTTGTTCAAATTTTTATTTATTTATTTTGCCTTTAGAGACTCCAAGTCACAGCGCTGGTGGCAATGGTTATTTCTCTTACTTCAATTGCGGCCGCCAGCTCGTGAAGCCGACATTGGATCCTACCTTGGCCTGCCCAAAGCACACTTCATAAGGCACCTGTGTTCTTTTGTTTCCGTTGCGAATTGACTGGGATAATAAATTTTTGTAGCCTCTCTCGCGATACCATGATGAGAGATAATTGATATGGTTTGTTTAGCAAGACTACGCCCCTTTGGCGTGAACTCGCTTTTTCACTCTCATTGAGAGATCACGGCTGACATTTTGATCATTGCAGTCAATCACGTCAGCAAAGAGGCCTTAGTTTTAAACCTGGTTTAGTAATACCTTTAGTTTTTTAAACAAGGTCAAACCATAACTGGCATAGGCCACCGTATAACAATTGCCTAACTCTGCATTAAATTGGCTGCTAAAACGGCAGGTTTTGCAAAAACACCAACAACCACGGTGATAAAGAAATATAAGTGGTACGACGGAAATGTACGCCGCTCTGAGCATAGAAAACGCTTGATCGGGTGATATCTAAAATCACAGGATCGTGGGGATGTTTACTGTGAGTTTAATAGCAGCTATAATGATGGTCTGATCATAAGCTCCTCTATCAAGTTGATTATAGTAGTATGCCCCTAATACAAATGACCTTTGAATTCTCAACTTGTGCAAGCTACCGATTGTGCCTCCCCAGGGGGTTGAAATTTTTTCACCTGATCACACAGGCAATTACCCTTTCCGACGAAACGTTGGCTGTTGGTCCAATTTTATGCTTTTATGTTCTGGTATGGCAATTTCTCTGCAATTGACAATAGGGTAGTAAGTCATAAGTCTTAACAACTTTTCATTCTGAAAACCCTAGGAAATAGGCTTTGGTGGTTTTGCGAGAACTTCTGTGTCAGAATCATCAGCAGGGAACATTTCAAACAAAGCCTGGATACTTGAATTATCACTTGGGTCTGCGCAACATCTGAACCTTTTATTTGTGTCTGTTATGCCATTCAATACAGACCTGCATGGAAGACACCTAGAAGCAAGAAAGTCCAGAAAGCAGTCGATATCACTAGTGGCCTCAAACTGACCATTCAAGTTGAGATAATATCAGTCTGAAAATCGTGCTACAATGCCGAGACCAGAGGCAGCTTATACAGAAAAACACTAGACTTGGACTTTATGGAGCCTTGACAATGACAGTTGCTTTCAAAAAGTCATGACAAGAGCAAACCATCACACGTGTTGTATAGTTGAGAACTGGACATGGTGCACTGGAGTCTAAGGTCGAAAAAGTAGGAATCTCATAATTAAATTACAACTGAGAATATGGTCAGCATGAAAGGGTTGACTGTCCCCTGAAGAACTACACCCATTGTGAGTCTGGACGTAGTTACCTGGGAGGAGCTTCCAGGGAAGCTGGTCGTAGCGCTCTCCTGGACAACAAAAAATGTGTTGAAACGGGGGCCACATCTCTCGACGCACCACCATACCAACTCAACTGATGGGTAGATGGGCAGCATAACTTGTCAAGGCTTTATTAACTAACCCTCCTAGTAAAACATCAGACTGCAGTGGTGATCTCGAAGAACTATCCATGACACATAGGCTGAGCTCGTAGAAAATTCAGTATCATCGAACCCCCAAAATACCGGTTAGGGGCTACTACATGATCAGCATTGCGGAAAAAGATGCCCCAGAAGAAATATTATCTTTTTGCAATATTTCTATTTTTATTTTAACTTTTATTTTGTAGCCTTTAGATATTAGGAACAGTAAACAGTTTATTGTTATTAAGGTTGGGTTATAAATGCGTTATATTAGGGTAACTGCATCTTGCTTCAACTACACAATTTTCACATTTGAATGAAAGTTGCCAGCAGACTTGGTGTTTGGACTAGTAATTGTCATGATTTTAATTGGAATCAGTGTATACCTGAAAGGTTCTGCAGGTTAAACTGAGTCTATCTCTTTAATAGCGCACAATATGACTTATATTCGAGACACCAAAAAGGATTTTTAATGCTGTTAAAAACCACAATGCCGGTTGCATCATCAGCATGGAAAACTATTGTTTTGAGCATCGACCATGCCCAATGAAAATTGCAGATAATTTGCATATGAACGCATCCGTAATCAGGTTTCCGCAGATAGCTGATGAGCAGTGGGTTTTTCAGAGTTAAAGTTCTTTTTCTTGTCGCTCATCAACTGCAAAGGCAGTTATACCGAACTGCTCTGGTATCTATGCTATTGTTTCCATTGTGGATTGTTTCTTTTATTTTTATTGAAATAGACTTTCTTGTTCAAAAGCACAGCTAGTCTTACCAATACATATGTTTTATACATACTATTAAGATGCACTAAGAATAAAGAACCCTGTTATGGTTATGAAATATGGTTTTATTCTTGATTACTTTTCTAAATGTACTAAACAATATGAACATATAAACTACAGAGTCACCTAATTCTCCCCTATTCTAGGCACCAAGTGTGGTACCAGGGCGCTCCCTCGTATCATCCCGCGTCAATGTTTATACGGCTCTACCTGTACCTGAAAATCCTCTTGTAACAATATTATCTAAGGCCAACTAATCACAGCACAGCATTTTTCACTTCTGGAAGCCCATGTGCGCTGTTTTGACAGCTTAATATCGTTATCGAACCTTACTTTCTTGTTACACAAAAGTACTAACTTGAACTTTAGTAATTGCCCACAAGTGTAGTGATATTTCGAGCGAATTAAACCTAATGGCCTGTAAGATATTAATGTAAACTTCAAATTTGTCAATCCAGAGATTTAAACCTTTTTATCGTTTTGCAGACGTATGCCTGAAGAGTAGTCACAGACTGGAAGTCTCAAGAGACCAAATTTGATAATTTGAGAAACTGTCTCGGGCAATAGCGGAATTATTGAACCGAATATCTAGAGATAAATATGATAAATTTACAACTAGGAATTAAGATACCAGATATATTACATATTAAAACAAACTGGCATCATAGGTGCTTTACTTTTTTTAAATATTGCTCAGCCATTGGGGATCAAATAAATTCGCGGGTCCGCAGATTACATAAGCCAATATTATTATGGGGACCCAATAGATTCGCGGGTCCGTGAAATGGTGTAATTCATTTCATTATGTGCACACAAGCTCCCATGCTTACATGCATTAGATGCTCTTCAAGGCGATGCTATTCTTCTCAACCACTTTCACTTACACTGGAATTTGAAAGACAAGGATAATATAAAACTACTTTTTGAGAATAGCCAGCATATTGAGCCAATTTGCGCTCAAAGCTGACTCCCAAGGTCAAGCATTTAGCGGGAGTCGAGTCGATTTGAAGTGGTGGACTTTTTTTTTGTCCACAAAAAATTATATTGGCTTAGGTAATCCGCGGACCCGCGAATATATTGGGTCCCTAGCAATTGGATGAGATAATGAAAGATATCACTAATCTTGGATAAGTGCTCATGAGCATATTTGGTTGTTCTTTGTAATTCTATGTGATCCAGTTGCCAAAATTTGTAGATGCTTCTATAGGAAGCTCTAGTTTGATCCGCCAATGTGAATTTCTGAACTCTACAAAATTGCGATCTATTCAAAAATGACATTCTCAAGTAAGAAACCAGTTAGTATTCTGCTCATTAGTACAAAAATGGGAGACAAGGAATTGGGAAAAAAAATAAGTCTCTAAAGCAGAAAAACTTCTCCTATCGTTTACTAGATTGCATGTTTCAAACAGTACCAAACGTCTTTCCAATAATTAAAGAAAATAATCGTTTGATCATAATGATTGGCTTGTAGATATAATATATCGTCATTATGACCCCATACTGCCTATTTCACTTCTAATTGCCCACTTTTTCTTTGGATTGCGGTCTAATAATTATGATTTCACTGGTCATTTGCCCTAGCCCTGTATTTTATACTGCATTATGACCGTTTTTCTCACCCATCAAGACAGGTTCTTCAAAGTTCTCTTTCCTTCTTGCTCAACAGCAAACGACGAATCCAGCGATTGACCGTCTCTCCGAATATAAGGTACTTTCTGCTGAACAATTTATTCATGTCGTTACTTTTTGTCCGTCCAGATATTTGTTTCTCTTATCCGCTAAGATTAGACTTTCATAGTATTAACTCTTATTGTGTTCTGCTAGCTTCCTTCGCATTAAACGGTATCCACTGCCATGAAATATTCTGACGATTTCCCTCCGCGCAAGAAGATAAAATTCACCAACGCCATCATTGATAACGTCAAGTTTGAGCGTGAAATGGATCACTTTTACAAACAGTTTACTTCCGACATTTTGCATTCTATTAAGCATTGCACTCCTCTTGATAAGGTTGCTGGCGCACATGGAACCGCTATGACAACCCCAAACTCCCATTCGCGTTCGTATGAAAACACCAAATCCACTAACAGTGGGACTATTCATCCCTGGTCAGCACCCATATATCTCAAAGAGACAATGGTTGGGGACTCTATTTTCATGGTTCTCAAGGACCAGCTCAAGCACGTTTCGTCCGTTTCGGTCGGCTATAATGGCTGGTCCGAATCGTTCAGCAAGTCGCGCCGTGGTATTCTGCCCATTATTTTGTACTGGGTTGATCCTGACACCTTTTTGCGTAAAAGCTATGTGATTGATTTTAGCTTTGAGATCCCCAAAATTGACTACAAGCGCAAACCTTGGCTTGATGTCGATGTCATGAAAGACCTGGTTAGAAGTATTGTGAGGGTCATGCAGGAGCTTGACATTCTTCAAAAACTTACGTTTGTAACGGGCGACCATGGCGACTTTGATTCAGTCATGGGCGAAATTATCTCTACGACTTACCAACTCAAGTCCGAAGATTTGTCTGCCCGGTCAGATTCCGAGCCTATATTATCCTTTTTGCAGTCGTGCTTCTATGGAAATTGCCCTGTCTATGTCATGTACACAGAGCTGGTTGGCATAGAAAAAATAATCGAGCAGATTGCGCCAATGTCCGAGGGGACCAAAACTTTTGGGACATTCAAGGTCATTGACCGCATTGCCGAGAGCATATCGCTGCAAGGAAGTATCCGTAATCGGTGGTTTGAAATTTGCCAGAGAGAGGGCCTACCGTTACGGCTTTTGCGTAGTGAGCGCACTCGTTGGACGACCTTTGCTGAGCAAATCTGCTGTGCGCATCGATACATGAACGTGATTGATGCAATGAACAATGAGAATGATTTTGGCCCCACAATTAGTCGGGCGTTTTGGGAGTTTTTAGATTACATTACTCCAATCCTTGAAATTTACATTATTTTCATTGATGCAGTTTACTCAAAGAGCACACTACAAGCGCGCAACATTGTCACGTATTATTCTATGACAATTGCGCTGGAAGAGCAAATGTCGCTTTTTGCCATTTCTATGAACAAAACCAAGAATCCATTTATGAATGATTTTTGGAAACAGGCGTCGCCTAAAATTACGAAAAATATCAAGGCATGCGTGGAAAAGTCTTTGCGGAATCCGCTCGACGTGCTGAAACTTCTGTTTGTTCCCAGCAACTATTCCTTACTGCCAAATAAGCGAGCCAAGTTCTACACATGGCTGGGCCTTGGCAAGAAATACCGGGAATTTAAAAATCTTGCCATCAAAAGCTTGTTAGCAGAAGTGATTTCGCGCATCACGCTTGACTATTCCAAGCTAATGTTGTATGAGAAACTCGAGCCCTCAACAACCCATATGTCCGACACCTTGCGCTACCGCTTCCGCGCAGAAATCGACCAGTATGTCTACGAGTGTCTCAATCTTCCGCACCCGCAATCGAAATATAGTTACACGCGATATCATGAACACAAGATTAAGTTTGATGAACTCCCACTTAATGTTGAAAAGCGTATTTACAAACAGACCATGAAGTTTTGGAAGAGCCATGAGGACAAGTACCCCATTTTAACGCGGTTTGTAGTATGTATTCTTGCGTTGCCCGCCAGTAATGCGCATGTCCAAGAGTTGATTGATATCACGTCGGTTAATATCACGCCCGATTTTGACCCTCGCTATATGCGTAACATTGGGCTCACTCGCAACGTGGTCAATTTTAACGATGGTACGCATGAGCTGATCAAACAGAAGCTAAAGGATTTGGTTAGAGATAGGCACTACAAGGAATCGCTACAATCACTCGTCTGCCGTGTCAGCTCGTGAGACAGGTCTCACAAACCATAGTTATTATTTATACTGCATTCTAACAAAGATGTTACTCTTTTAGCTTTTCTCTATTCCGTAAAGATTTTTGAGCAAAATGTTTTAACTGCTGCAGTTGAGCATTCTGATCCCGAGAAATATGCCATCTCTGAGAGTAATAATATTATCGCTATTTACATGTGTATAGACGGGCATGACGAAAGATACCCCACAAATGCGTCAATGACAATAACCCGGCCCCCAAATTGTAATTCTTTTATCTTTATTTCTTTTGCTGTAGGTTGTAATCTAAGGATCACTGTTATGCTTTATCGGGGATTCGCTGATTGCTGGATAAAAAAAAAACTTGTGTAGATTGCTCTAGTTCTAGAACCGAGGTTACCAAAACCTGTGATACTCTTTATTGTTTGTTTTTTTAGTTTTTATTTTTTAGATTTTGCGTTTGGCTACACAACAGATTAACTCTATCCGTAGATCCAAGGGGAAATCACGCGACCGTGGGGGTTCAAGTGGTTCTTGGCTATAATAGCGCGATGGGGCTGCTGACATCATTGACACCAAAGGCGAGGCTGCTACGAGTGCGCTCTCGAGGGACCTGGCTGACGGTCCCCCTTCCCGATGCATAACAGCGCTTCGAAGGCTTACAGCAACATCTTGTCAGAGCCATGGTTTTATACACTGTCTCCGTTTGACCTTTGCCATAGCCGGTATGCCGTGTGCTGACTTATCACCCGCCAAGCCGTTCGCTGGCCGTGCACTGCACAAGCCCCATGGGTCCCCCCTCCTGTGGCTGGTGGGGGCGATTAGTACATAATGACGTAATATAACATGTAGGTATTGTTATGGTGATAATTGAGTACCTCATTGCTGTGAACCTTATTTTGTTCACGATAAAAAAAAAAAAAAAAAAAAAAAAAAAATTTAACAAAAAAAATAAAATTTAATATAAAAAAAAAAAAAAAAAAAAAAAAAATTTTAAAAAAATAATTATTTTTATTTT
>Ga0160505_100757_pt1 | contig 16783 bp, 10 predicted proteins | sample DIDeMG_FD_108225 | JGI IMG/M metagenome (GOLD analysis project Ga0160505, IMG submission 108225) | Enriched chicken feces microbial communities from UW Madison campus, WI, USA - DID2874_E49_Stillage MG | ecosystem: Host-associated > Birds > Digestive system > Large intestine > Fecal ... | reverse complement strand
TAAAAAAAATATTAAATAAAAAAAAAAATAAAAAAAAAAAAATAATAAAAAAAAAAAAAAAAAAAAAAAAAAAAAAAAAAAAAAAAAAAAAAAAAAAAAAAAAAAAAAAAAAGTGAGTAAAAAAGGAACCATACTGACCGGAACGACAACATGGGAGTTCATAGGTCTACCCAGCTCACACTTAATATCCCACCCATTGCTGACACAGAAATTGACAGACATCCATTCCAGAAAATTATCATGACATAAAAAAAATCATTTGTTAGCAGGGTTAGAAGTTATTTTATGTCCGTTAGAACTTGAGGCCTTATTTCTTAGCATTATGAATTAGTACCATCAACACTGTTGTGTCTCTAGGTTTAATCACCAACTAAGTTTCTGTTTGATTCATTTACTCTCTGTTTTTGTAGTTAATAAGATTCATTAACTAGCAGTTGTTGTTACTATCGTTCTGTCTTCATTATCATGCTGGGAGAATATTTGACATCACCAAAGGTACTACGCTTCATTTTATTTGTAATACCGATCTTTTGTAATTGCAAACAAATGAATGTATAACCTACTGGAGAACGATGGTAAAAGGATTTACTTTCTATTTTTTTTAAATTAATCCCTGTAAGTATTATTTTCTCAAATCGATTCCGTTCTACGTTTTCAGTTTATTTTCTCAAGCCAATATTTATCTTATTTTCTCAAACAAATTTCATTCAAAAGATATTTAAGAAAGACTTATCACCCAACCACTCTACAAGAAAAACATATAATACACACTCTCCTAACCGTAATTTTCTTTTTCAGTCTTAAGTAACCGTCTTTGGGATATAATGCCGACGATAGGGGTTTCTTTGTAAACACCGGGCATTGATTTAAACTGAAAATCAAGTTTAGCCGTTTAATATTAAATTAAATTCAAAAATACCGTGAATTTCTCTGTCTTTACTAACAAAGTTCCTCGAGATTTTGTCTTCATTCATCGCTGCTGGTAAAACCGTCAGACATCATGAGGTTAACTCAGCATCTAATATTGATACCCTAGCCCACACACTATTCTAAGACCAGACCACGTTTTTGCCGTGTGCTTGAAACTTGTAGTGTGTACCTTGAGAAAGACAACCCAAGTTCCGATAGACGCTCTGCATTACATAGGCATTGGCTGGTATATAGATATACGGGAAGAGAAGAAAGCACAAGGCACGCATTGAACCCGAAACCAAACAGATCCCAAACAACCAATGAGCCGAGACCCCATCAATGTAAACGCAAGCGAGCAGCTGCAGGCCCTATTACAGTCGCTAGTACAGGCCAGCGGCTACGCGGCTCCTGCCGCTGCACCAAACCCTCCACCTCCCGCAGCAGTAAGGGCGCCATCTACCTCGGAGGTACCGGACCCGAGCCTTATTGTTACCTACGCCGCGGCGCTGCAGCACACTATTGTCCATGTGCTGCCAGCCCACACTAACGACATCCGCAAGCTCATCGCCACCCAGACCGAGCTTGAGCGTCGCTGTGCGCGCGAGCGCAGCGAGCTGATTGAAAAGCAGCGTACACGCGCACGTACACGCGTCCATCTCGATGGAGTCTTGCGCATGGTCGCCGGCAACACCAACAGCAGCAATACTCATAGCAGCAACGGTACGACGGGCTCTGACCGTGACAAGGACCTCTCCCATGCCCAGTTCGACGAAGACGACCGAAGGGAGCTGGAACGGTTCGATGACCGCGTTTACGCGCAGCTTGAGCGCGGCGCCCGCACCGCCGCGGCACAACTGGGCGACTGGGGCGTGCCGCTATTTTGTGTACGCCCGGAACTTGTCACTGACCAAGTCCGAGCCGATCGCATGAAAATGATACAATTTCTACAAGATGCCTGCCAGTGATATAGATGGCGCCTTGGAAAAAAGAAAAAAGAAAAAATAAAAGGAAATTTGGTATTCCAACATCTGGATCTTTTCTCGGATGCCAAGGAGCTTCGCGCTGATTGGTCACCCCGGATTATCATAATATCTTTTAATTTTTTTTAAGATTTACTATATACTACTCTAAAATGTCTCTGCGCTTGGTTTTTATATGCGACAAACAAGAAAAAGAAGAGCATTTTTACTCCTTGGATCTGATACTAAAAGTACCGTCGGACTCGCCAAAGTAGGCAATGTCGGCGTTCACAAAAATACCAGTCTCGACAACACCAACCATAAGCTTGATCTTGGTATCAAGCTCCTTGGCGCTCGAGGGCTCGAGGGGAGGGAAAACGGCGTCAAGGAGAAAGTTGCCGTTATCAGTGACCACGGGGCCGGCCTTGGCCTTACCGCCGAGACGCAGAGTCACGGAGGTAGCACCCTCGGCAGTGAGGTCGCGGATCACCTTGTTGTAGGCAAGGGGGACAACCTCAATAGGAATGCCCTGAGTCCACTGAACACCAAGCTTGTCGCTCTTCTTGCGGTAGTCGGCAACAAGGACAAACTTGCGAGCACAGACTGAGACCAGCTTCTCCTGGAACAAGCAGGCACCACCACCCTTGATGCAGTTGAGCTGGGAATCGACCTCATCGGCGCCGTCAAACGCAATATCGAGATCACCAACCTGGTAGGCGTCAATCTGGCCAAGGTTCAGGCCCGCAGCCTGGATAAGCTGGCGGGACTGGTAGCCCGTGGAGACAAAAACGGTGTTAGCAAGTGACTTGCGGTCAAGCTGGGCGATGCGTTCAACAACGTAAACGACAGTAGATCCAGAACCAATACCAACAACGCGGGCATCCTTGGGGAAGTGGTCGTCGACGGCGTGGTAGGCAGCGGCCTGCTTGGCCTTCTCAACGAGATCAATAGGTTGCGAGGACATGTTTCTGACAGGGAGCACGGGGAACAGCAGCGGAACTAGGGTGCTTTTTGCGGGGTGCAAGTATGGGGTCCGGAGAAAAGAACGAACGAATGAAAAATTTAGCATCGATGAACGGTAGGTGGCGAGGACTTGGGAACGAAATTGGGTATTTACGAGTTAAGTACTATCGCTATAAACTGGAAATCTAGTATGCAAATATTAAATGTAAACACGGCTTGTAGCGATATTAGGCTGGAAATACTAATCCGTATATAGAATAGCTTTGTGGCTTAGTACCACATTAAAGTTTTGTTTTTATAGTGATGACATTTCACACATTTAAAATTTTTCACTACCATCAACCCTCACGAGTCATCGCCACCACCCGGTACCGCCATAAATCACCACTACCACAACACACACACCACCGCCCTTAATGACCGAACCACACATCACCGAACAGCCTGCTGTCAATTCCATGCGCCCCGAGTCTCCCAAGAAACAGGCCGGCAAGAAGAAGCCCGGTAATAAACGGAAACCCAACAAGACCCGGCAGGCACAGCTGCAGCAACAGCAGGACCGGTCGCTCGATGCCATTTTTGCGCAATTTGCGCGTGCACAGCTTGAGTCACAGACTAATGCCACTAACACTACTGATGCTGCCGCCGTGGGGCCAACCGACGCTGTAAGCGAGTTTTTGCACAAGCGGATCCGCAACGTTCAGAAGCGCAAGGCGCGCATTGACCGGATTGTGGAGATCGGAGACCCATCAAAGCTCAATGTGGACCAGATTGAGGCGCTCAAGCACAAGGATCATGTTGAAACGCTTTTGAAGGAGCTGACGGATACACTAGCTGTGCACGTGGCGCAACGCGAACAGGAGGCTGCGGCCCGTGAACGCGCGGAAGAGCGCACTAACACGCTTGTACGCGCTGCTTTGCGCGACGCGCGTCGCGCGGGTGAGGCTGCCGGCACCGATCGCGTGCGCACTCTTGTCAAGTTTTTGCGTGCGGCGAGTATCAAGCGCCAGTTGCAGCCGGTAGTCACGCCGCAGTCGGCCGCGTTCGAGGCGCTGCTACAGATGGTCTACATGGGTGATGAGAGCGCCGTTGCTGCGGTTGAGCGCCTGCACCTCGGCGTGGAAGCACTTGTGGCTGACGATACTGTGCCGTATCGCATTGTTCGTGATGTCTCATTTATGTCTGAGGAGGATCTTTTGGATGGAAAGGATTTAGTTGAGCCCGAGGAGACAGCCTCGACCGCGCCGGTGGTCGCAGAGGTCTCACCGGACGCGACCCTGGCAGAGGAGGAGCCAGTGGCCAAGGATGATGCCACAGCCAAACTTTCCTTCATCCAGCAGAGCGAGATTGATTCCGAAGCGCCCTCGACTACGAACACTACAGAAACTACGACTGTGGAGTCCACTGCCACGGAACCTGTCACGGAGCCTGCGACTGCACAATCCGCTGGCGAACCGACATCCCCTGCGTCGCCCAAGGACGAGGAGTCTGAGGAAACCAAAGACCCCGCTAAGAAGAAGAAGAAGCGCCCGTACTACCGTCACCGGAGCAAAAAGTCCACGGTTAAAACGGACGCCTAATGCCATTTATGTCTAATACCATTGCGGGTGCGCCCGATTTTTTTACTTCATTTCATCAATACCATCGAATTGACTATATAAACAATAATATATATATATATATAAGATGGAAAATTAAATAAGAGCTAATGTATGTGTTCTTGGAGACACTCTAAAAACCGCAAAAGTAAGATAGAATGTACTATGATGCACTATATTTTCTCGATCTCAGCTCAGATGAGTGCCAACAGAGGCCCAGCGGTCCCCAACAAAGGTACTCCAAAACGGAATCCCATAGGCCAGGAAGATCTCTAGGTAGGTAAGAAGCCGGCCGTCAGAGATCAACGACAACCGGCGGTAAGAACAACATCTAGCGCCGAAGCGCAAAACGTCATTCTCAAGATGGCCCTGCCGCTGGGCCACTCAGCGAGCTTGTCGAGAAAAAAAGAGGAAAGAAAGAGAAACAAATATGGCAATAAAAAGTTTTTCTTGTTGACTTTATAATGTTAGGGTTAGGACATTTGAAAAAATTTTGACGCGAATGGCGACCATCGGCGCCATCTTAGATCTGCCAGGGCTGATAACTATCTCGAATCTCCCCCCAAACACCCATTCCGTAGGAAAGGACCATCAAAAAACACCAGAGTTATTCCTGTAGATACAATGACCGCCACTGCCACAGACGTCGCTAGAGCCGTGGAGCTCAAGAACCAGGGCAACAAGGCTTTGCTTTCCAACCACTATCAGGATGCCATTGATCTCTACACGCAGGCTATTACCCTGGACGATACCAACGCGGTCTACTTTGCCAACCGTGCGCAGGCCTATATCAAGGAGGAAATGTATGGCGCCGCGGTAGAGGATGCGTCCACCGCTATTAGTCTCGACTCAAACTATACCAAGGCGTACTACCGCCGGGCCGTTGCATCGGCCGCTATCACCAAGTATAAGGAGGCCGTGGCTGATTTTAAAACCGTAGTCGATCGCGTCCCGAGCGATAAGGACGCGCGAATCCGACTTGACGAGTGTAAGAAGATTATTCGCGCCAAGGCGTTTGCAAAGGCTATCGAGGTTGATGGTGTGCTCAAGCTCAGCGAGAGCCTTAATGTTGAGGACATGGTTGTCGATCGCGACTACGATGGTGCCGAGCTCGACATTTCCTTTGATACCGCCAGCAAAAATAAGAACAACGTTCGCGTCAACGTCACAGAGGCATTTGTAGCTGACATGATTGCCCGGTTCAAGGCTGGCAAGCTCCTTGACCGCAAGTATCTTTACGCATTAGTGCTCCAGGCCATCCAGGTGTTTGAGGCCGAGCCGACAATGGTCGAGGTTAATGTGCCCGAGGGTTCGGTTATCACCGTATGTGGTGACACGCACGGCCAGTTCTTTGACCTTCTCAACATCTTTGAGACCAACGGTTACCCGTCCCCGACGCACATGTACCTTTTTAACGGTGACTTTGTCGACCGTGGCTCCTGGTCATCGGAGATTGCACTTTTGCTCTATGCCTACAAGATTCTTTACCCCTCGACGTTCTTCATCAACCGTGGCAACCACGAGTCTGATGACATGAACAAAATGTATGGTTTTGAGGGTGAATGTAAGCACAAATACAAGTCCGAGAAAGTGTTTGGACTCTTTTCTGAATCCTTTTCGGCGCTGCCACTGGCAACTCTGATCCACGAACAGTACCTTGTGCTGCACGGCGGTCTTTTCTCATCCGACGATGTGACGATTGACGATATCCGCAAATACAACCGCTTTGCGCAAAAGCAGCCAGGTAACAGTGGCCTCATGATGGAGATGCTCTGGACTGATCCCCAACCGACGGCCGGCCGCTCGGCGTCTAAGCGCGGTGTGGGCCTTCAGTTTGGACCCGACGTGACAGCACGCTTTTGCGAGGCAAACGGCCTCAAGGCTATTATTCGCTCGCACGAGGTGCGTATGGGTGGTTACGAAGAGGAGCATGATGGTAAACTTGTTACTGTTTTCAGTGCGCCCAACTACTGTGATTCGCAGGGCAATAGGGGTGCCTACATTAACGTACGTGCCCCAGACTACAAGCTTGAGTTTAACACTTTTGAGGCTGTGCCGCACCCGGACATTAAGCCCATGGCCTACGCATCGAGACTGATGTACTAATATGGTGGATACTAATGTATATATATATAAAAAATGAAAGCTAAATGGATAATAAAAAAATAAAAAAAAAATAAAGAGCATGAAAGCATGAAAGCATGAAATGATGAGCGCATGGTTTATAATGCACAAATGGTGGGCGTAGGTGGGTCGTAAGCGTGCATGGATTAGTGCGGTCACGCCGTGCGCGCATACGCCGTCGGGAAGCTACCGCGCATACCGTTGAGCTCTCCCTCGGTCCAGCCATCGCCAATGTCCTCACTGACGACGGCGATTTTGTCGCCAGCTTGAATCGTAATCTCGTCTTCGTTCTGCGCGTCGTAATTGTACAATGCAATCATATATTGGACCTTCTTGGCCCCGCGCTTTGGCGCTACCGCAGGACCCTTCTTGCCCGCTGTGGTGCCACTGGTGCTGTTGCTTGCGTTTGTATTGATCTTGCTAATGGGTACCACTTCCTCCGTGTAGCTGGATGGTACAAGACCCTTCTCGCCGGTCTTTAGGGACCGGACCTCCAGCCAGCCGCTTCCGTCGTCTCCATCGACTAGCTGCAGTTCCTCACCTGCCACGGCTGCAATCTCTGCATCGCCCGTTGGCGTGTAGTCATAGAGCATGCGCACCTTTGCCATTTCCTCTGCTCCTCCTCCTGCAGCTGGCTTGGCCTTTCCTCTATGACGAAGTGCCGATAGGAAGCCGCCCTTATGCTTGCCAGCTTCATCAAAGTTAACTGACTTGCCCGTTGCCATTGTTGAGTTGGAGGTCATGGGCCGCAAGCTTGATGCTGCTGACGAAGTGCTATGTTTGTGTCCTTCACTGCTGCCCTTGAGCAAGCCCAGCAGACCCTTGCGCTTCTTTACCTCGGCCACTGGTGTAATTGAGCTCAGATCCTTATCGCCCGCTGCAACCTCGATCGTCTCGATCTCTACTTCTTCGATCGTCTTTTTCGTTTCATTATATGTGAGGGCCTGCAGCGCTGACAGCGAGCGCGTTAGATACTCAATATAGCTGCCGCGTGAGATCTTGCCCGCAATTAGGTCTTGGCTTGCAGTCTTCTTCTGTTCTTGTGCAGCCTTGTACGATTCAATGCGCGCCTGACTCGTATGCTCGTGTTCGGCATATTTATTCTGGGAGTCCACTAGGCGCTTGCGCAAATACTGCAGCGCCACATCGTTTGTGATCATATTTTCATCATCATGCCAGATGGGTGACGGCTGGTAGTAAAAGTCTGTAGGTTCAGTCCATTGGCTCACATTGTGTTTGACAAACATAGCCGAGTCTAACGCAGGGTCGTTCTGCTTGACGATCGCCGTCATTCCCGATAAACAAGTTTTGCTGCGATCCAGGCAGCCCTGTTCAAATTCAATTGCCTGGTTCCAAAAGTGATTAAGCATCTGAACACGCGCTTCGTTAAGACTCTGCATGTGGTCAAGCAGCTCAGGTACGTCTTCGTGATAGTACTTGTCTTTAATTCTGTTGGCAACGTTGATCTTGATTAGATACACGTTTTTATCATTGTTCATATCAATCTCCTTCTCTGCCATTTTGCGATTCGCCTTTTCTTTAGATTTATCGTACGATTTTGACGCCTTGACACGCAAGTTCTCCATGGCCTGACAGGTAGCATCATAGGTTGCCTTGCTCTTTTTAAGATCTGAGTAGAAGCTGTCGCGCTCCTCAGTGAGCTTTTCATTATACGACACGTATTTTTTCTTGAGATCGTCAAATTTGAGCGCAACACCATTAATTTGGTCGGCCACTTGGATACCAAGCTCATTAGCCAGACGGGCGCGCTCTTTACCAAGGGCCTCAGTCTGGTTAAGTACTTCGGACCACGTCACGAGAGATGCACTCTCGAGCGAACCAGGTGTAATAACAGGATTTTCGCCAACACTGAGAATAGTCGATATGCGGGCCTTCTTTTCAAAATACTTGCTACTGAGTGAGGTGAGCTTTTGCGCGTATTCCTTCTCAATTGCCGCACGCTCCTGGTAGAACGCGTGAATGTCGTCAAGCCATCGAATGCCCTGCGAGATCCAGGCCTCGACGGGCTTGAACCCATCCTGAAGCTCGTCGCCAAAACTGACTGCGAGCGGTGCTACTTCCGTCATTATTAATGCTGCTACTGTCGTGGTACAATTGGGTATGTAAGATAGATAATGCTGAGAAGAAATCGAGGACAAACGGTGCCAGATGAGCTGGCAAAAAAATAAATAAAAAAGCGATGGCGCAGCAATCTACGGTGGGCAACGTAACTTTCAGAATCCAGCGTAAACTTCAGCACACAACATAGCAAATTTGTTTCTTTTGTTTTTAATTTAATTTTTTTTTCCCTGCCAGTTTTCCCTTCTTCACTGTCAAAATCACCAATCCAACCCACCACCCCATCTACATTCCATAATGTCCGTCGATTTCCAGGCCGTTGCTCAGCAATTTACCACCTTTTACTACCAGCAGTTTGATGCTGACCGCGCACAGCTCGGTAACCTTTACCGTGACTCTTCCATGCTCACCTTTGAGACCTCGCAGGTCCAGGGCGCCAAGAGCATTGTTGAGAAGCTCGTCTCTCTGCCTTTCCAGAAGGTCGGCCACCGCATCACCACCCTCGATGCTCAGCCTGCCTCTCCTACTGGCGGTGACATTATTGTCATGGTCACTGGCGAGCTCCTTGTTGATGAGGAGCAGAACGCTCAGAGATACTCCCAGGTCTTCCACCTGGTCCCCGAGGACAACAGCTTCTTCGTGTTTAACGACATCTTTAGACTCAACTACTCTTAAATGTAGTCTGCTTACTTTGGTGCTAGAGACCCCCCATAATATAAATGAAGTTTATGATTCCTGTTATTTGTTTTTGTGCATCGCAGGTGCCAATGAGTTGACATGGCTCGTGCTCGTAGTAGTTTTGCACGATTTAATTTGTTTTCTTTTTTATTTTCTGTAGCTTTCTTTCTTCCCCCTTTTCTTCTTTACTACTTCTTCCATATACACCCCCAACACACCATGTCCGAGCTGCCATCGATCCCGCAGAGACCTGCCCAAAAGGTTGATGTAAGTGCTGTAGCTCCCCTCAATTGAGTTTGCCTGTTTATCCGTGCTAACCTGTGCTAGGCGTTGCCCGCAGTTCCTAAACGGCCCGCCTCGCGGCCGCAGCAAACAACACCCCCGGCCATCCCGGCAACCCGTCCACTCAAGTCACCCTCGCCTGATACCGTGCCAATTGCTGTCGAGGCATCTCCCAAGATCCCTCTTCATCGTCCATCTCGTACTCCCACGTTTGAGAATGCTACTGCTACAGGTGCGACCCCGCCAGAAATGCCAGCAACAATGCCAGCGCAGACCACTCCTGACTTAGCCCCTAAGTCAGGCGACGACCAAGAGTACGAGGCCCTTCCACCGCCCAAGATTCCTAAAACCAGGCCGACCCGTTCCTCTCCGTCGCCTGTACCTGCATCTCCCCAACCAAAGATCCCGACTACTCGCCCTGCCCGCCCCGCCTCTGCAGACATTAAATCTGAACTTGCTGAAGCGAGCCACGAGAAACCCAAAATTCCGTCGACTCGACCTACCCACAAGACTCCTGAGCAGTCAATTGACGAGGAAATACTTTCCACTGAGTCCCCTTCCGATAACAGTGATAACAGAACTGACAGTGGCCCTGAACTCGCTGCGCCAAAGCCGATAATCGCTCAATTGAATCAAAAGACAATTATTTCAGTCGAAGATAAGGTGGAAGAGACTATTTCCCAAAGAGCATATTCTTCTGAGCCCATTGTTCCAACAATTCCTTCAAGTCGTCCGGTCAAGACCCCGGTTTCCGAAAAGGTTGCTTTTGCGAAAGAGGTTTCCCCTGAACATGCTACCCCTTCTATTCCATCTGTGCGCCCTGTGAAAACCTCTTCACCCGCCAAGTCTTCAAGTTCTGAACCTGAGGAACAGGAAACCCCTGTTAAAGCCACCAAACCGGGAAGCATTGCTTCCCCTGCTCAGTCTATCGAGACTTCTAAGTCTATTGAAACTTCCAAGTCTATTGAGGCTTCTGAGTCCATCGAATCCTCTGAGTCCAGCGAAGCTCCTAAGTCTATCGAAACTCCTAAATCTATTGAAACTCCCAAATCTACTGAGACTTTCGAGTCTACCGAGACTTCCAAGTCTACTGAGATTATTGAGTCCTTAGAAGCTTCTGAAACAAAGCTTGAGGAGCAGGATAAGTTTGTTGAAAAGCCAGCTACTCCTGTTGTTCCGTCTAGACCTACCAAAGTGATTTCTGCTAAATCTAGTGAATCTGAACGCTCAGAGAAGGAGGCTGATACCACGAAGGACTCACTTGAAACTGACCAGACCTCTAAACACCCATCTGTTCCTTTGCGAAGACCTTCACGTCCTGCGACTGTTGAGCCTTTGGAAGTTTCTGAGACTGTTAAAGAATCTGATAAGACTTCGAGTGAACCTGTTCAGCCTGTTGAGGTTAGAGATAATGATGCTTCTACTGGAAAGGTTGTTGAATCCATTGAGACTGGCCAGTCAGTGACTGATAATAGTGTCCCTGAACCATCCACTTCTTTAGAAACTAAGCCTAAGAGTACAGTTCTCACTGCGACTGAAGAAGAGCAAGAAAAACCTCATATTCCCTCCACTAGACCCGTCCGTCTTCCCGAAGCCAAAGGTCCAGAGGTCCCAGTTCGTCCTACAACTAGACCCAAGCCTGCTAGGCCGCCATCTGGTGATAACACCAAAGTTCCACCATCTGTGCCACCTCATAAACCACTTCCTGCTGGTGGTGTTCCGCCACGACCCAAAAAACTTTCATCCATGGCTGGCATGTTTGAGCGCCAGGCTACCTCAGCACCTGCGCCGCCCACAAAACCCAAACCTCCTGCGAAATTAAATAAGGTTGGTGCACTACGAGCTTCACTATTTAAGGATTTGGATACAATGATTTCTAGAGGCGGAGTGCCCCCACCCATGGGATTTCCCAAACCAGCAGCGCAGGCTGCTTCGGAAGATAATTCTGGCGACCTCGATGAGAAAGAAAAGCCTAAAGAGGAAGAAAAGAAGTTAACAGATGTGAGACGCGGGAGAGCAAAGGGTCCTAAGCGAAAGCTTCCTAGTGCGGCTACCAAGGCTCTTATTGTCGACGCCCCTGTTTCTACGACTACTTCTGTTGCTGTTAAATTTGAGAGCTTCGTTGGCGGGGATGTGTGGTCTGTTGGCGGTAAGAATCTGGAAATTTCCCAGAAGGAAGAAAAAGAACGCTTGAAACGAGAGGAGGAGGAACGTCTTAAGAGAGAGGAGGAGGAACGTCTTAAGAGAGAAGAAGAGGAACGTCTTAAGAGAGAGGAAGAGGAACGCCTGAAACGAGAGGAGGAAGAACGATTGAAACGAGAGGAGGAAGAACGATTGAAACGAGAGAAGGAAGAACGTCTACGTAAACTGGAGGAAGAGCGACTGAGAAAGGAAGAAAAAGAGCGACTCAAGAAACTTGAAGAAGAAGAACGACTTAAGAAACTCGAAGAGGAAGAACGACTTAAGAAACTCGAAGAGGAACAGCTCGAACAAAAGAAAGAGGAGGAAGTTAAGAAGGAAGAAGTGCAACTGAAGAAGGTTGAAGAGAAACCACTCGAGAAGACCAAAGAACAATATCTCGAGAAGACCGAAAAGAATGTTGACGAAGCACAAAAGGAATCTGATCTAAAGCAGAATGAAGAAATGGAACAGAAAAATCACTCTGGTGTGGATCTTGACAAATTTGAGTCTGCGGATGAGCAGCCTAAGCTGAAGGTTGACATCTTGCCAGAGGACACTGAAGTCCTTGACAATGAATCTTCTTTTGGTATCAAGACTACCATAACAACCGATAGCGGTACGATTAAGTCATTGGACGTTTCTTCTTTACCAGAAACTGCACCTCTTTCTTCGGTAACTGCAACAGTGCCCTTGCATGAAGAAGATCTCTCTAGTACTGCTGAGACAGGTGGAGCCACGGCTATGTCAATTGGAGAACCTGAGGTTCTAACTCTAGTCAAAGATTCTGATCTGGAGCCAAAGATCCTTGAGCCATCCTCTGTTCCATCCTCGATCCCGTCAAACTTGGAGGAGTCTGAGGTTTCTCTTGACAATGTCGTCAAGATTGACTCTTCTGTGAAACCACGCAAACCTGAGTCATCTGAAGAAGGTTCAGAGAGTGCATCAGTCGTTTCAGACAACGATAAAACTGCGGCTGTGCTAGATGTATCAGAAAAGTAGATGTTGTCATTTGTAAAGTCTAAACAGAAGAAGAAAAAAGCACTAGTTTAGAAATGATCTGTTGGTTTATCTATGTAGCAAACTATGTTTTTATCCATACAACCAGTGGTTAATCCTTCAGGTACACGCTCTTATACTAACTTGCCATTACCGTACACTTATATACAAGGCACTGTCTTTCGTTACAATAAAGCGACGGGAATTCGGGAAAGGCAACCTGCGGCAAAGTAAATCACCCCTTAAACTAACTGGGATAATTATAATAATAAAAAAAAATAGAAAATGGCTAAAATAGCAGATAACCGGGTGATAGAGATGGAATTTTCAGGACACTGAGACAAGACGCTGATCTGGATATCGGTGTCTTACACAGACATAGCCACCATATAGCGCGTTGGAAGACTAAATGAGATTTTAAGGTACGGATGGCGTTGATCTCGCGTTTCTATTTTATTCCCGTTTAGGCTAGATCGCTGCTGTTTAAAGCTTAGCAGGGAAACCTTTCTTTTTTGCCAGTTTCTGGTATTTCCCAAGGTACCACTGGTACACAGGCGTAAAATGGGTGCAGGTACAAAACTGGGGTCTTTTTTTATTTTATTTTTGTTCTAGTATTTTCGCTTTTGTCGCTTTTATAATCAACACTCTCGTCCAAGAACAAAAGAACAGAGACAACAACAAGACTAAAAAAAGTTAAACTAAAACATCCATCAGGACATGACTTAAATTTAGAAATGAACAACAGGAGAAAGTAAACAGAGTGTTGGCAAAAAGGGGACAAGCCTATTTAAGGCTTTGGTAGTTCTGACTTTTTTTTTCCATTTCTTCCTCCTTCCTTCTTGTTGTTATTCTGATTGTAAATTTTCTACTTGATCGTTGATGATTTCACAAACAGTTTTGATTTAAATCCATTCGTTTCATTATTGTTATTATCATGGTTAAATACACTCTTTTTGCGGCCTCCTTGATGGCAGGTCTTATTTCTTCCGTATCCGCTGCCTTGACCCCCATTGAGGTCAAGGGAAACGCATTCTATGCCGGCGACGAACGCTTCTTCATTAGAGGTGTAGACTATCTTCCTGGTGGCTCTTCTAATTTCAAAGATCCCTTGATTGATGCCGATGAGTGCAAACGCGACATTGAGTACTTTAAAGATTTAGGTCTTAACACTATCCGTGTGTACTCTGTTGACAACTCTGCCGATCACGATGATTGTATGAAGCAGTTGGATGATGCTGGCATCTACTTGATTCTCGATGTCAATACTCCTAATAACTCCATTAACAGAGCCAACCCTGGTAACTCGTACAACACTGCGTATCTCCAACATGTTTTTGCTACCATTGATAGTTTCAAAGGCTATGACAACCTCCTAGGTTTTTTTGCTGCTAATGAAGTTATCAACAACGAAAATACCACCAGCAGCGCCCCCTACGTCAAGGCTGTCATTAGAGATATGAAGCAATACATCAAGGCGCAAGCCAAGCGTGCAATCCCCGTTGGTTACTCGGCCGCCGATATCTCTATCAATCGTGAACAGCAAGCCAAGTACTTTAACTGCGGTGAGGATGAAGAGAGATTAGACATGTTTGGCATGAACGATTACTCCTGGTGTGGTAAGTCTTCATTCACTGTTTCTGGTTATGACCAAAAAGTGAAGGACTACTCTGGATACAGTCGCCCCATGTTTTTGTCCGAGTTTGGCTGCATTGAGGTCACGCCCCGTCCTTTTACTGAAATTGGCTCTTTGTACAGTACCGATATGTCAAGCGTCTTTTCTGGTGGTTTGGTTTACGAGTACTCAGAAGAAGAAAACAAGTACGGTTTGGTCAGCATTAAATCTGACGGTTCTATTACTACTAAAACGGACTACAACAATTTGAAGAGCCAGCTTTCCAGTGCCACTAACCCCACCGGTGATGCTGGTGCTTCTCCTACTGCTGATGCCGCTTCTGAGTGCCCCACATACGAGGCAGGCGTCTGGGAGGTGGAAGGTTCTGATCTTCCATCTATGCCCAAGCGTGCTTCTTCCTTCATCTCTGACGGAGCTGGTAAGCCATTGGGCACTACTGGCCCCAACACTTCTTATGGTGACGAGGGCGATATTGCTGACAATGAGGCCATGGCTGCCCAGGGCTCTACTACTGCAGCCTCCTCCGGCAGTGCTAAAACTTCTAGCGCTTCTGGCTCTGCTAGTGCGGCTGCCAGTAGTAGCGGTGCTGCCACTGGTGTGTACGCGTCTATGCCCAACCTGTTGTCACCAGTGGTGGCTCTCCCCTTTGTCATTGTCATTTTGAGCATGATGCTTGGTACTGTGATGGTGGTTTAAGGATGATGGTTGTTAAGTATGGCTGTAAGGTGTTACAAGTTTTAAACAAATGAAAATCGGTTGATTAATAACGTACACTTGGATTTGTTGTCCTTGCTGAAAAGTGAGTTAAACACTTGCAAACACACAAGATAGGGATGACCCTGGATCGTGAAGTGTATGCCAACCGAAAGAAAGTAGATTTTTATAAAATAAATGACAATATTAATAACAATAATAACACTTATAATACCTGTTTAATATCTATGACGTTCGTCGCTATTCCTCCAGCCGTTGCACAGACCCCCCAAATGACCCTGAGTTGGCAATGGGAAATGAGACATGGACTATAGTCAGTGCATAATTTCCTCTTCTTGTTGTGACGTGCTTCCCGAATAGGCAGTTTGGAATTTTAGTAGTGAACATTCCGTCACGAACACATCCCAGCACTAACAAAACGGACATTTAACCTAACCCTCAAAATCTTTCAAAAAGAAATGAAATTCCAGAGCTCGCACACAAAAGTCCCAGTGACTATGATTAAAATGACATTCACGTGACCACTCAAACAATTTTTTTTTTCAAGGCTTTTTTTTTTTTTTCCTCTTTTTTTTCTCTCACGTCCCTCCCTTTTTTTCCTCTTTTCCTCTCTCTTTTCCCCTTCCTTTATCCTGTTTGCGCGCAACTTCCTACAACAAGTTCCAACGACAACAACATTAATCAAAATGTCTGCTGCTTCCAAGATCCTTAGCGAAAAGCCCACCGAGCTCGAGCTCCAGGTCGGCCAGGCCCTCATTGACCTCGAGAACTCTGCCACCGACCTCAAGGCCCAGCTCAGACCCCTCCAGCTCAAGTCTGTTCGTGAAATCGAAGTCTCTGGCGGCAAGAAGGCTGTTGTCATCTTCTTCCCTCCCCCTGCTTTGCAGTCCGTCCACAAGGTTCAGCAGAGACTGACCCGTGAGTTGGAGAAGAAGTTTTCTGACCGCCACGTTGTTTTCCTTGCTGAGCGCCGCATTCTCGCCAAGCCCGGTCGCCGCAACCGTCAGACCCAGAAGAGACCCATCTCTAGAACTCTTACTGCTGTCCACGACGCTATGCTTGAGGACCTTGTTTTCCCCACCGAGATTATTGGCAAGCGCGTTAGATACCAGGTTGGTGGCTCCAAGCTCCAGAAGGTCATCCTCGACAACAAGGACTCTGCTGTCATTGACTACAAGCTCGAGTCTTTCCAGGCTGTCTACAACAAGCTTACCGGCAAGCAAGTTGTTTTCGAGATCCCTGCTTCTCAAGGCGAAGTTTACTAAACGGTCGACTCTTCAACTTGTAATGAAATAGTATACGAAAACATAAAAAAAAAAGAAAATCACACACCGCCTCCCTTTTTTTGTTTCTCTTTTTTAATCTGATCTAAAGTTAATGGAGATTTTCCTGTTTTTGTGTTTTGTTGTATGTTTGGATTTATATGGGGGTTGTATCAAGAATGTTTCTGTATATTTGGAGTAGGTAGAAAGAAAAAAAAAACTATTTATTGAGCATCTTGGGTTGATCTGGAGAACAGTTGGTGGATGTTTTTTTTTTTTTTTTTTTTTTTTTTTTTATTGACCGGTGTTGTGATGAAGTGGTTTAATTTGTTGTTATTGGGGTAAAAGGGTAAAATGATAAAGCTGTTGTTTTTTTTTGTGTTTTTTTTTTTTGTTGTCGCT
>Ga0160505_100755_pt1 | contig 16817 bp, 21 predicted proteins | sample DIDeMG_FD_108225 | JGI IMG/M metagenome (GOLD analysis project Ga0160505, IMG submission 108225) | Enriched chicken feces microbial communities from UW Madison campus, WI, USA - DID2874_E49_Stillage MG | ecosystem: Host-associated > Birds > Digestive system > Large intestine > Fecal ... | reverse complement strand
GTTCCAGAACAGATGGTCGACCCGGAGTGCCGCTGCCGAAAGGACCCGCCTACGTAGGCCTGTAAGCGATGAACCGAGCCTCCTTCATTCCGTGCCCCAGTGCCCCAGTTGTCCTTCGTACTGTCTTAAACACCGCTGCTTCTTGTCCATGTGCTTCAGACTCCACCCCGGCCTACTCGCTGCACCAGCGACCTGGACGGCAGGATTGAGTTAAGCGCAGACTGGGCCTCACTCGGACGACGCGAGGAACAGGCACCGCGCCTCATGTTCTGGCATTCTGGGGGATCCACCGGCTCGAGATTTAGTGTTTGGCGATCCTCTTTCATGTGATCGGCCTGGTCGTCGTCACGCGAGAACAACGGTCACGCCTATTGTACTTGTAATGTTCGGTCTCCAAGCTGAAAGTCACGCTTCTTGAACGCATACAACTACATCTAACTATCTGTTCTTTTGGGGTACAACATAGTACAGCGTTTTTCTGGGTCGGTCGTGTCGTTACGTCAAAGAGCGTTCCTGGGCATGTGGTGGATTGTTTCGTTGCTCTCTTCAGGCTGATGTGCGATGCGTTTCAATTTCGTTTTGTTCTCTAGAATGGCACGCCAAAGCGGGCTGGCGGTAGATTTGTTGCTGAGCGGCTCGCGCGCGTGAGTGGTGGACGCGGGGGCGGCTTTGTGGTGATAGAGGCCGCGAGACGGTCAAAGGGGTCGCTGGGGACCTCGTCGGGGGTCAGGGGTCCGAGCTCGGACGAGAGCGCGGACGAGTTTGTGCGCCGCGGCACATCGTCAGATAAGGACGAGCAGCGGCGCGAGTCGCCCCACGTCCACGCCAGGCTGTCAAACGGTGTCGCAAAGTCAATGCTGTCGATGCGGGGCTTCTCGGTGTGGCTGTAGCTGTACAGGAGCTTTGGCCGGGGCCGGTTGACAGGCGGCGGGATGGGCCAGTCCCAGCACTCTGCCGCGCGGATTGCTGCCAGTGCCTCCATGCGCATCTCCTCGGCCGACAGCGTCGGTGGGCTGAGCGGCACGGGCGGGGGTGCGCGCGTCGGCGGCGGCGGGCGGCGCACCGGGAGGGGGACTGGCGGCGGGGTGGCTGACAGCACTGGCGGAGGCGGGGGCGAACGGAGCGCGGGGCGCTTGGGCTGCACGAGCCGCACAGGCACGGGCTGCAGCGGCTCGTCTGCGCTCAGCGTCGGCGATAGCGTTGCTGCAGTTGCTGTTGGCTGCAGCGGCGGCTGGGCAAACTTGAGGCGCTCGCCGCCGAGAGACGCGGAGCGGCGGTGTGTGTCTGGGAGAATGGGTAAAGAGTCAAGATTCGACCTCGTGCGTCGCCGAAGGGCCATCTCGGCCGCGTCGGCCAGGCTCGCGAGGTCCTCGGTACGTGGGAACACATCCTCGGTACCTTGACGTCAGCGATAAACTTTAGCAGGTGCTTACCTTTAATGCTGCGTTTCGCGGCATGCGATTTGCTGCGGCGATGGTGGTGCATGCTGCCAGCAGTCATGTCGAGCGATTTGGACGGCTTCCCTGGTGACTTGTCGAGATCCGTGCTGGCGTGCTCGCGTCGGTGACGCGGGCGCGGCTGCTCCTCGTCGTCGCTCTCCTTTATAGGCGGGAACGGGAACGCGGCCGCCGCCCAGTCGAACGGTGTTGTGCTGCTCACACTCACGGGCGAGCGCGCAAACGACGCGCTCGTCACAAACGAGCCCATGGCCCACAGCGGCGTGATTGGGCTCTGGGGGTCCTCGGTCGAAAACGCGGGCGAGGCCGGGGACCGCGAGCGATCGGGAGAGCGGTCGGACCGCGGCGGCGAGTACGCAAACGCGTGCGGAATCTGGCCTCCTCGGTGGTAGGCCATTATAAAAATCAAAGTAGTGGGGGGCGACAAGAACCAGCTAGTCGTGCAGAGGAGAGAGATGGTGGGTGGATATGGTTAAAGAAGACAAGAGAAATTGCACTCGACTCCCACGTCCTCAACAATGGACCGGCGAGGACTCGAGGGGGAAAGGGATGAACCCACAGGGAAACAAAACGAGTCCACCTCGTCGTCCCAAATTTGTGGCCTGCACTGTCTCACAATTCCCTCGCAGCTTTCCACTCTCAGAAATCGCTGGTGGCCAATGCGGCGGCGGTGGCGGTGGCTGATACTCGGACCCCGAGCGTGGGGTCCACCCTCGTTCTCCGACAGATCTGGAGGCTGAGGGTGCGTAGGGGCCGGCAGCTGTTCCCTACCGCACGGTTCGCCGGCGCTGTTGTTTGGGCCCTCGGTTCCACCTGCAGTGTGCGATCCGAGCGGACCAGGCCCTGTCGCTATCCGGGGCGCGAATGCGGTGCAGATGGCGCCGTGGGTCTCCTTCGGGCGCGCGTGGGTTAATCGTGCGGCGTGGGTATCGTCAGGACTGGCAAGAGGGCGTGCGCAGAGCTCGTCGCTGTTGTCGGCAAGAGGGCGTTAGTAACTGGCCGGTGCGATGGAGATATCGCAATTGGGCGCACCCGGCGTCAGGTCGTCAATGTCGTGTCGTGTCGTGGGCATAGGAAAAAGAGAACAACCAACTACCGAGTAGACTACTGGTAGCGCGCAGTAGTCGCACATCTATCACTCGGAAGACAGAAAACCGCCGCAAAGAGGCATAACCTCCTTATGGTGCAGACCCAGGGATCTGGGGACGAACAGCGGGAAGCACTCATGACATGATGTGCCGTAATCGCCCATAAAAAAGCATATCGCGATAGAGGAATTCCGGGGCCAGCGACCCCCTTGCGTTCTACAATGAAACCTGGTCAATTCTAGCGTCCCGCCTAGCGCGTCATCTGTTTATGCCATGCATGCTAGATTATGTCTCCTAGTACTGGTCCTTGGGGACACCGGCGAGCTCGTCGTAGCCGAGCGCCAGGTTGAGGTTCTGCAGGCACTGGGTCGCAGCGCCCTTGAGGAGGTTGTCGAGCGCACCCTGGTGTCAGTGCAAAACGCGTTAATTTACTCACGACAACGACAACACGGTTACCGCTCGAGTGCACCTGGACACCGCCGACGCGCCAGCCGTGCTTGTTGGCAACGTCGCGGACGTCGGGAACGCCCTTGACGACCTGGCAGAGGGGCTCGTTGGCGTACTTTTCCTCGTAGAGGCCGATAATGTCCGAGGCGCGCATCGACTGGTTGAGGGGAGCGTTGAGCACCGAGACGATACCAGAGAACCACGGGGCGACGGTCGGCATGAACGAGAGCGAAAACTCGGGGTTGCCCATCAGTCCGCCGAGGTGCGTCGACGCCTCACGCTCGTGGATGTGGTCGGTGAGCGCGTACGGGCGGACCGAGCCGTCGAGGTCGGCGTGCGACTGCAATTAGCCTAGAAAGACAAGTGACTCACAATCTTGGGAACAGTCTTCGGACGGCCCTCGGCGTCCTTCTCGCCCGACTTGGTACCCGCACCCGAGTAGCCCGAGACGCCAAAGACCGAGGGGGGACGGGTCTTGTCGAGGAACGGGAGAAGGGGGGCAAGGAGGAGCTGAGTGTTGGTGGCGTAGCAGCCCGGGTTGGAAACACGAGTGGACTGCTTGACCTGGTCACGACCGTAGATTTCTTTGCAGTTCAGCTTCATATTTCCTACAAATGTAAAAAACTAACCAGGGAGACCGTAGGTCCAGTTGTTCTCGAAGCGGTAGTCGGCCGAGAGGTCGACGATGACACCCTTGCCCTTGGCGCCGTCAATGGCGTCAACAAAAGGCTTGCAGACGCCGTTGGGGAGAGCCATGACCCAGGCGTCAACCTCGCCGTTCTTCTCCATCTCGGCAACGTCCTGCGCCGAGAGGTTCGAGTACTTGACGTCCGACTTGGTGTAGTCCTTGAGAGGGAGACCGGCGAGCTCGCGCGACGAGACGTGGGTGAGGTCGAGGTGGGGGTGGTTGTTGATCAGCGACACGAGGTTCTGGCCAGTGTAGCCGCGGGCGCCGATGAGAGCGACGCGCTTGCGGGCCTCGGTGGCGTAGCCGCGGGTGCCCTTGGGCGCAGCAGTGGCCTTAGGGCGAGCCGAGGTAGAAAAGGCGCGCGCGCCGGCGGGGGCCGAGCCAGCGAGACGGTGGGGAGGAGTCGAGGGGCCAACGGGGAGGTAGACGCGGTCGATGCGGCCAGTCTTCTCAAAACCCTCAATGATCTGCTCGACCTGCTTGACGTCGGGGACGCCGTACCAGAAGAGCGAGCGGCCGGCACGGGTGAACGAGCCGTCGGCGCGCTCAAAGTGCCAGGCGCGGTTCTCGTCGTCGGCCTGCGCGGTCCAGAAGAGACGCTTGTGGTCCTTCTTGATGGCGTCAAAGACATTGTCGACAGTCTTGTTGAGGACACCGTTGCGCGAGGGGAGGAACTTGGTCATGACCGGAGTGAGACCCTCGGGGTGGGTGACAACGGCAACGACGTCAAACGGCTCGTCACCGTAAATGGTCGCGGGGGTGTCCTTCATGTCCGAAAAGATCTCGGCGACCGACTTGCGGCCCGAGATGACCTCGGGGTCGCGCTCAGTGAAGACCTGGCGGAGCTGGGTCGAGCCGACGGCCTCCTTGGCGGGCTGCTTGTAGAGCTTGTAGCCGCGGCGGATGAGGGTACCGGCACCGGCGTCAGTGAAGAGCTCCTTCTGGAGCATGTCGGTCGAGATGATGGCAACCGACGAGGTGCGGGGGAGCGTGTCGAGGAGCTCCTTGATCTCGCGGATCTTGAGCTTGGTGCCGTACTTGACCCACGACTCCTTCATGAGGCCGTCGTACTCCTCGTCGAGGTTGATGGCAGAAATCTTCTTGCCAGTGACACCGTGGAAGAGACCGCCCTTTTCGTTGAGGTAGACAATCTTCATGGGCTCGAGGACCTTGGCGAGCTCACCGGCGGCGACGTCGGCGTTGACGTTGAGCATCTGGCCGTCGGCGGTCTCGGCGAGCGAGGTGAGGATAGGGAGGCATCCGGCGCGGATGGCAGCCTCGATGGGGGCCTTGTCAACGCGGTTGATCTTTCCGACGAGCTTGTACTTTTCCTTGTCGAGGTAGTCGGCGTGGAAGACGCCCGTGGGGATGGGGCGCGCGCGGGTGCCGAGACGCTCGAGCGCAGAGGTGAGACGGAGGTTCTCCTGGAGGAAGACGCGCTAATGTCAGTGGGATATGACGGTGGTTACTCACGCGAGCGATCTGGAGGGTCTTGGCGTCTACGGTCAGCTACGAATTGCTGCACAACCTACCGGTGATGCGGATGCCGTCCTCGTACTCGGGGACGACGCCCTCGGCCTCGAGGAGCTCGTTCCTACGAGTCAGTACAGCGGTATTATTTGCGCGATTATCTGCGCGACTTACAGCTGGGGACCGGCACCGTGCAGGACAACAGGGTAGAGGCCGAGACGGTTGAGGAACGAGAGCGAGAGGGCGAGGTCGTCGAGCTCGTTGGTGAGGATGGCGCCGCCGATCCTGCCATCAGTGATACTCTTACACCTGGACTCACTTGAGGACGGCAAACTTGGCCTCGGGGAGGACGCCGCCCTTGCCGGCAGCCTTGGACGACTGGGTAAAGATGCGGAGGTAGCGCTCGACCTCCTGGCGCGAGCCGAGCGAGTACAGGAGACGAATGATCGTGTCGCGGTCCATGCCGCCGTCGCGGTTGGCGACGGCCGAGGTGAGGCCGCGCTTGCGGATCTCGTTGCCGACCTTGCCGGCATCGAGCTCGAGAACGACATTCTTCGAGAACGCGCGGGTCTGCGGCTTGAGCGCCTGGCGCGCGACGGCCGCGGCGGGGCGGGAAACAGCGGTGAAGCGACGGAGCATTATGCAGCCCGTGTTGTAGACTGGTGGGCTATGGGTAATGTGGTGATGGATCGAGTCGAGGGATGAGATTGAGATTGCCATCCAATGAGTGCGAGTTTGCAGTGCCACCACCCGTTATCTCGAGACGCCGAAAAGGTGACTCCCAGTGTGGAGGGAATGCCACGTGGGAATTTACACGTCATTAAGCTCACGGGGTCGCTTTCATGTAAACAAGACAAAACACTGCAGGGGTGATGCTTTGCAACAACAACATGTCCGACAACGTGAGTAGCAGCTACAAGACAGCACTGACCACAGCCGATGAGTCGTCTTCCGCGACCAGAGTCAAAGGCCCCGGCAGCCAGGGCGATACCGGTGCCCGCTCGCCCGCTGTCGACGACTGCCGTTGCTGAACGCGCCGCAAACGTAGCAAAGCGAAAGGCGCCGTCGACTGCTGCCCCGACGGCGAAGCGTGCGGTCACCGGCAGGCCTGCGGTTCCGACACACACAATGACGACCAGGCGATCAAGCGGGGGGAGCTCAACGAGCTCGACGACCCGCAAGCCGCCTGTTCCGAAAGCCGCTCCCGTTAGGGCTCCTGCTCGCCAGGCTGTCGCCAAGGCCCCCGCCCGCGCACCCGCTCGCCCAGCTGGGCCGTCCCGCGCCGAGCCGATCGCCGACAACCGCATGGCCAACATGGAATCCATGCTAGAAGCTCTCAAGGCCGAGTGAGTGTGCTGTTGTGACCCCGCTGACGCCAGAACCGAGAAGAGTAAGCTCCCGGGCGTACCCCTCTGACCACAGTTTCCGCGACCCAGCGCAGCTTAGCCGAGAAGCAGGCGCTCCAGCGCGAGGCCGAGGCACGCGAGCTCGAGGCCCGCCGGGGGCTGTCCGCGACCGCCGAGGAGATCCGCGAGATGCGCGACAAGCACCTGCGCGAGGTCGACGAGCTCGAGCGGCAGATCCTCAAAAAGGAACGCGAAAAGGCGGCCGTCGAGGACGAGCTCAAGGAGATGGCGGCCAAGCTCGACGAGCGGGGCGATATCATCCGGTCTCTTAGAGTGAGTCTCAAAGTTTCGAAGCTTTGATACGGCGGTAGCGTTCCAGAGCAGTCTCACCGTCAGAGGCGACTGGGTCGTGGAAGAGAAACTCTCCGTGGGATCAGTGTTTTGAAGACAAAAGACTGGAGGGCCTCTCCGACACCCAGGATGAGCACTGGCGAAAAGACTGCCCAACATGCGTCGCTGACAGCAGCAACAACTCTCGGAGACGGACAACAAGCACATGGACCTCGCGGCCAAGCTCACCGCCGCGGAGAAGCGCAACGAGGAGCTCCAGACCGAGGTCGAGCGCGCGACGATCGCCGTGTCGGCCATGAAGGCCGAGCTGGAGACCAAGCAGCAGGAGGCGCGCAACGAGGTCGCCGCCGCCGAGGAGCGCATCCTTGCTGCCCACGCGGACCGCGACGAGCGCGTCGCCGCCATGGAGGCCGAGCTCCGCAACGCCGAGACGATCCGCCGCAAGCTGCACAACATGGTGCAGGAGCTCAAGGGCAATATCCGCGTGTTCGCCCGCGTGCGTCCCCCTCTGCGTAAGTAGACCTAGTTATTCTTCTGACGGCAGCACACGAAACCGACGCGCTCGCAAACATCACGTACGGCGACGAGCGCCTCGCCGCCGAGACGGGCCAGAGCCACCTCACGGTCGTGTCCCGCTCCGAGAGCGCAATGGGCAAGGAGCGCGAGCAGGTGCAGCACTTTACCTTTGACAAGGTGTTCCAGCCGCACCACGGGCAGCAGGACGTGTTCGAGGAGATTTCCATGCTCGCCCAGAGCGTGCTCGACGGCTACAACGTGAGCTCTCGCCCCGTTCCCACTAACTCCAGGTGTGCATCTTTGCGTACGGCCAGACCGGCTCCGGCAAGTCGTGGACGATGGAGGGCGGCGACGTGAGTACGCTGCGAGGCTGGGCTGACGGCAGACACCGGCGACCTGCGGCATGATCCCCCGCGCGATCGACATGATCTTCAACGTCAGCAAGCAGCTGCGCGACCGCGGGTGGAAGTACGAGATGGAGGGCACGTTCCTCGAGGTCTACAACGATGTCGTGAGTTTCCCTGTCGTCCGAGCTGACCCAGATCAACGATCTCCTCGGTACCTCCCAGTTTGACTCGAAAAAGCACGAGATCAAGATTGACAAGGACCGCATGACCGTGACGGATGTCGTGTCCTGTGAGTAGCGAGCCCTTCTGCGCTGACCCCAGTGCCGCTGTCCAACCCCCAGGAGGTGTCCATCCTGCTCGAGCGCGCGCGCAGCCGCAGGGCGGTCGCCGCGACGCTCATGAACGAGCGCTCGTCGCGTTCGCACTCGGTCTTTGCGCTAAAGATCCGGGGGACAAACGCCGAGACGGGCGAGAGCAGCGAGGGCATTCTCAACCTCGTCGACCTCGCCGGTTCGGAGCGCCTCGCGTCCTCGGGCGCCGGCGAGAACAAGGACCGCCTCAAGGAGACGATCAACATTAACAAGAGCCTGAGCGCTCTCGCAGACGTCATCTCCGCCCTCGGCGCCGGACAGCAGGGCGGGCACGTCCCGTACCGCAACAGCACCCTCACCCGTCTCCTCCAGACCTCCCTGAGCGGTAAGTCCATCCTCACGCTCCTTGCTCGCTGCGCTCGCGCTCGCTCCGCTCACGCTCGCCACGCAGGCTCATCAAAAACGCTCATGCTGTGCAACCTCTCGCCGCTCGCGGCACACCTCGGCGAGACCGTCTGCACGCTGCGGTTCGCGACCAAGGTCAACTCGACGCCGGCTGGCCCTGCGCGCCGGAGCCTCGGCAAGACTGTGTAAATGTAGCTTGTATTCATGAAAAGTGTGTCTAGTCCAGTGGTGTCTACTTGCCCTCGCCGAGGATAATGTCTCCAACACGGAGACGCGTCCAGCCCTGCTTGTTCTGGATCGTCTTCTGGTATCCCTTCCTGCGCTTCTTGAGGAGGGTGCGCGTGAGAGGGCTCTTGGTGTGCTCCAGCACAGTGAGCGTGCACGACGCAATGGAGGGCGGGAGCGTCTCAAACGAGGCGCTGACGCCGGGAACGCGGGGAAGATCCTTGCGGAGCTCCTTGCCGTTCGCGGCCGGGGCGCGGATCGCAAACTCGCGCGAGCCAACCTCGAGGATACGCGTGAGCTCGAGTGTCGTTCCGGGTGCCTGCGCGGGCTTGAGCGTCGGGAGCGTGAGAATGTCGCGCGGGTGGAGGAGATATGTGCGCGAGTGCAGGCGCGCAAGGCAGTAGATGCCCGTCGACGGCGTCGTCTGGCTGCGGATCAGGCGGAGCGCCTCGGACGTCGTGGTCGGCAGCGCGCGCGGAGCCGAGGCGGGGAGGAGAGGGGGGAGGTTGCTGAACGACGCCGGCGCCGAGGAAGTAGAAGTCGAGGCAGCGGCAGAGGTGGAGGCAGTCGAGGCCGACGAGGAAAGCGCGCGCAGGGGCTGGCGGAGCGCCATGACTGTGGGTGTCAGTACCGCTCCATAACGGTATACTCACCACCCCGGGCGAGAGCGGGACGGGCGGCCATTGTCGTCGTCGTTGGTGGTGTGGATGATGGCCAGCAAGCAATCAATGTTGTCGGGCGAGATGGTTACTTCGGAGGGATCGAAAAATCCTGCTGGCCTATTTTACAGTTATTAGGCGTGAAGTTAGGATCCAGTCTGAAAGTCTGAAGTAGGACCAATTAGGCGTGTTAAATTTGTGGTGGAGGTCGTCCACCACTAGCCACTTTTCACCGTATGGGCCCTTTCCCTCAATACAGAATTGCGCGGTGACGGCAATAACTCAGCCCCGGATGCTCATGCATGCTTCGCAGCTGCATATCGACATAGCTTGATCTTATGTGGACTTCATAGCAGCAGTTGAAGCAGAATCGCAAACATTTGCTGAAGAGAAATTCCACACTTTGCACAGGGGCATGAGGGTCAGTTCTAGCCCAACCTCCACCCCCGCCCTCCACCACCCACCTCAGACTTGACGCCACTGTTGAAGCGCAGGGCACATGCGTGTTACAGCTCTTCAGATAACACCAAAGTACTCCTAGGGGCTGTAGGGACACGGCGGTAAAGCTCTGCTCTCTGTAGCGTTGATATTTTGTAAGATATGGAGGTCGAAAAAAATGGGGGAAAACGGCCATACTGTAAAAAGTGCCCATCAGGCGTTGTGGCACCAACCTCATCTTGACTTCCCCCGCCTCCCCTCTCCATCTCTTTATCATTTATCGTCTTACTTTAGCCAATATCTACTTTGTCTTGTTAACTGTTCGTGATCACCTCTCTCTCTTGCTCTTATCATCGTCTTGGCAAGATCAACATGAACATGAACTTCTTACACACGCACATCGACGACCCGGTCTGGACTTCGGGCGACATTACGATCTACAGCGGCGACCCCATCCCCGTCCGCTTTTGCGTCCCTTACTACATTGTAATTGCTGGAAGGTAAGAAATAAAAAAGCTAAAGCTCATACCTGCAGCAAGGTACTCCGCGGCATGATCGAGGACCAAGAGGACAGGACCTCGACAATTGAGTTTGTGGACGACGAAATCGAGTCGGCCGAGAACATCCGCGCGTTTCTTCACGTTGCCGACGGTTCGCCGCCCGCCGACCTTCTGAGGGACAACGGACGCAAGGTGTTTGCCCTCGTTCCCTTCCTCGATAAATACGACTGCTCCAAGGCACTCAAAAGCCTCTCCGTGTGGCTGAAACTCCAATTTCACGCCAATGCCGCCAGTCCCGAGCTCGTGTTCACCGTCGGCGCCGTCCTGGACCAGTGGGAAGTCTGTATGGAGACGTACATGGCATCTCCCTCCTCTCTTGCCGTCCAGGCTCGAGGTCAGTCTCCGCTTCCAGGACGGTTAGGGTGAATAAGCCTGTTGTATCCCACGTGTGGCGGAAGCTTAATGCAGCGCAATCGAAACAGCTCACTGCACCGTCGTTGCACCGTGTGTTGTGAATGCGAGCTGTGTCCAGCGATGTTGTACACAATCTGATGCATATGCTTCCCACCTGCCTTGCTTCCTTCGTTTCCGCTATTACTGAATTAACGACCATGCCTCGTCCCCACCAACCTGCCTTGCTTATCTTCCCACCATTACCAAATTAAGCGTACGCCGGGTCATACTTCGTGCCCATCAAAGCCTCTGCGGGTCCATTACCCAGGTCCACGTCCCTCGGATCCACAAACTTAGTCCGGCGCACGATCTTGTACCCGACAAACGCAGCCACGATCACGGGCAGGGTAATGTAACTGGCGACAAAATTTTCGACGTCAAACTTGTGGATGAACACCGTGAAGCCGTTGAAGATGAGGACGGTGGCGAACATGACGATGCAGGCGTAGGCGAGGTAGGGCTGGAACCACGAGCGGAGGGTAAAGTTGCGGCGGTCGAGGCCTGGAGTTAGCGGAGAAAGAACTTGAGCTCACCTTGAGCGTCCACAGCAGCCTTGAAGCGCACAAAGCAGATGCTGATTGACAGCCAGCCGACGAGGGAGCTGAGGGCCGAGAGGTTGGTGAGCCAGGTAAAGGCCTGGTTGGAGCCGCTGGAGAGCGAGAGGTACGCGAGCAGGCCGAAGGCAAAGGACACGGCGACGCCGGCAATCGGGACACCGCTGGAGGTCGTGCGAAGGAACAGCTGAGGCATGGCGCCTGAAGTCAGCGAGAACAACAATCTAGGACCCACCTTGCCTGGCAAGAGCCATGAGCGTACGCGACGTCGCATAGGCGTTCTCGTTACACGCCGACAGCGCCGAGGTCATGACGACCGCGTTAATAATCGACGGGAGGGCGCGGACACCGTGCTTTACGCAAATGACCACGAATGGCGACGCCGTGGCGGTACCGCCGCCGTGGGCGAGGGCGTCGAGCAGCAGCGGGTCGTTCTGGCTCACATTGAGACCGATAATCAGAATCGCGAGCATGTAAATTCCAACGACGCGGTAGAACACGGTCCGCACCGCCATGCGCATGGTCCGACGCGGGTTGTGCGCCTCACCAGCCAGCACGGCCACACCCTCAATACCGCCATACGAGAACGCTGCCTTGGTGAACGCTGCCCAGAACCCAAGGAAGCGCGACTTTGAGACCGGCTTGATGCCCAAGAACGAGTCGTTGAACGGCTCGGTGCGCCAGTAGAGGCCACCAGTGAACTTGCGCTCTGGTGGGATGCCGCCAAGATCCGCGATAAGGCCAAAGATGATGAGGCCGACCAGCGTAAGGAGCTTGACACAGGCGAAGAAGAACTCAATCTCGCCATAGTACTTGACGCCCACGAGGTTGACGAGGACAATCACGACCAGGAAGGCGGTGATGTACGCGCCAGCGTGATTGGTGTCCGCGTCCCAGAACGAAATCATAATGGCGATCGCGCTGAGCTCGCCGGGGATGGCCAGGCCGACTTGGAGAATATAGTTGATGCCCTGGGGTCAGGCAAAATGTCATGTCGTTCCGGAACCTACCATCATGAACCCAAACGCTTCGTCGACGTACTTGTGGCCCATCTCGATGAAGCCTCCAATGTTGGGCGCGTAGCACGTCCTGTTGTCAGCACAGCCATAAAAACTTTGCTCACATTTCTCCCAAGCCGTACATCATGCCGGCAACAAGCATTCCCATCGCTGTGTACGCGAGCCAGCATCCAACCGGCCCGGCGAGCTTGAGTGCGGATCCAGAGCCGAGAAACAGGCCTATAGAGTCAGCACAGTCAGAAAAAAAAATTGAAAAAAGTCAGCTCGGTCGATACTCGCCTGTTCCCTGTTGTTGTCAGCAACCGTCCACATTCAAACATCGTGTCCTATGCCAAACGGCAGCTACTTACGATCGTTCCAGCAATGGCAATCATCGACACCACACGCGGGGAGAGGTCACGCTTCGTTCCATGCTCGCCCTCGTACGCCTCGGCCAGCTGCTCGTCGGCCGCCCGGAGGGCCTCAGCCGGGATGACCTTGAGCGTCGCCTCTTCGTCGTGCTTTGGTTCGGGCTTTGACATGTTGCGTGGTGGTGGTGGAAAGAAAGTGTGTCGCGAGCGATCATATATGTTTGCACAATGCCGCGATATGCCGCAGGTTTCGGACAAGCCGTCGAGTGATCGGGTTTCGAGAGTTGTCGAACATTTCGGCCTCGTGATCGCCTCCGTCGCGTAGCATGATCGTCCGCGTCGCGTAGAGTGTTCACGTTGGCAGAGATGTTGAACATTTCGACGTTGCGATTGTACTTTTTCCCGTCTCCCCCACTTTGGTCCCCCACCCACTGCCCACACGCTGATCCCTTGACCCATGATAACAGATCATGTGTTCGGTTTAGCCGCGAGATGCCGTGCCCGTGGCTATCCGTCCATGCCTATCACAACGGGACTGGTCACCGCATTGATATCTGTAGACTCGCATCATGGACCCGATCGCCTACCTCGCCGCATCGCAGTCATCTCGTCAGGACAAACCAACCCCACGGGGGTACGACGGCTGGAGGGGCCCCAAACACCGAGGAACTTCAATATCCGACACCTTGAGGTGTCTTCTAGACATCTTGAGAGAATCGCGTCGTCGTCGTCGTCGTCGGCCCTGGCCGCCGTCCCTCAAACTCCCTTCCTTTTGAGCCGCCTCGAGCCGCTCCCTCACTTGCCAAACTGCTCTTCCTGCTTTTTCTCCTCGCACAACGCAGCTGCCATCAAAATATTTGCCCCATACATGGCCGACGTCCACGCACATCCACCTCGGCCCAGCCGAGCACACCGTTGGGGAACAGGTAGTGCGTCAGAGTTGATCACACGAGCTCGCCAAGGTCCACCTCGCGGCGAGTGCCGCCTCAACCAGCTGCCCGTCCTCGATGAGCAACCTGGTAACAACGTGTTGAGGATGGCCATAAGGTGCCGCGTTGCCAGTGCGCCGCGGCCAGTGCCCACGGCGGATCGACCAGCTGGTCGATGGCAAAGGCGTGATGGGAAACCAGGCATTGTCGCTGATGCCCAGCAGGGTAAGAACACCGGGATAGCTCTCAGCGAGCGACGCGAGGAGAGGATATTGCGCCGCAATTGATGCCACGTGATCCTCAGAGGACACTCAGTTAGTATGCCCGACGCTGGTAGACATTTAGGGAGAGAGGCTCGTATCGTACTCAATCAGAAGCTGAGTGTACAGTAAGTCACAAACGCGTTAGTAGATCAGTCAATCCCAGAAGACGAGTTTGACCCCATTCATTCCCCTTGTCCGCGACATGTGCTCTGACTGCCTGGCCTCGCACCTCGCCCGCGCATATTGGTCGAGCCCAGCTCAGTCATCATGAATGCCTCCACGCCGACCACTTGCTTGCACCGAGACGCCAGGCGGAAGTATTATCGGCCGCACCACCCACGCCTCCCGCACCCCCCTTTCTCCTCACCGCCGTTCGGGTCAAAGCGGCAGGCAGAAAGGCAAGGAGCCCAAGGGGAGCCACGCGATGGCGAGGTCATTCAAAAGGGACTGATCGTCATACCGGTCCCCGAGCCGCGGCAGCTCTGCGAACGCAGCTTTAACTTCATGAACGACGAACAGCATGGGCAACAATGTAAACACCGCGCAGCCACGTTCAAGGGGCACGACGAGTAGAGTACCTCCGAGTTACGGCTCCGCTGTCACGGCGAGGGGCCGACAGCACGCGGGAAGACGGCAGGGCGTCGTTGCTGATCGCCAAGACAAGCCCACAACCAACACGTTTCTTATCAGCGAGCGGGAGGTCACCGGACGGCGGGGGACATTGGAGGTCCTCTCACCCGGTCACGCTCCCTCTTGTCTTCGCCGGTTCGCGATCTAGCCAGAGGCTCGCTACTCTGCCCGTCTCTCCTCCCATCTGCTTTGGCAACTCACCACCTAGGGCCCAACGACCATAACCATCTGCTGCTCGCTCACCAGCCCATCGCACTGAGGCTGCCCGGCCGCAGGTCGACCGCGACTTGCTCCATGCGCCCCGTGTCAAACGCGTAGGACTTGGGGTTCCGTCCGCCGCGCCGCCCTTGCGGTCGAAGCTGAGTGTGGGGAAGGAACGGCCGGAGGAGGTGTTGGAGGACGAGGCGGAGGCGGAGAGCGCGGGAGTAACGAGGGCTGCGTGAGGGGCCGCACGCGCGACGTGGACGAGGGGAAGTATGATGTCGAACTAGCTAGAGCAAGGGTCGTCGGCGTCAACAGCGATAACGGTGAGCGACAGTGGTGGATCGGAGGGTAGCCGGGCCGAGCCGGACCGGATCGACGGAACGGAGTTAAGCGGATAATGGAGGTGTGGCGCGTGGCGTTGTGCAGTCACGATGGCGGGGAACGTCAGTCGCTGTAAAAGTGATTCTGCGTGTGCATGCATCTATTGGCAGCGACAGAAGTGCATGAAATCCCATGTGTAGAGCTTGTATTCGAGGTACTGCGAGGCGGCGCTTGTGCATGACTTGTAGCTAACACAATGTGACGCCACGAGCCAAAATTAGGCGTGGCGAAACAGTACGCGGTGGAGGTCGTCCACCAGAGTGGAGGTGGTCGTAGCTACGTACAGTGCCTTGTGAGGAGGGAAGGGAAGGAAGACAAACATACACACACACGACTCAGACACGCACAACTATTTCTCTTTTGTCCATTCACTCATCAATGTTTCCCCGCCTTCGTCGCTCCTTCCTCGCCCGTTCGCCATCCCATCAGCCCTCATTCTTCAGCTCCCGTCGCTCGTCGTCCGCCGCTCGCCAGTTCCTTGATATGGCGACTACATACAACGACGACCAGGAGTGGTTCTCAGGCGACGTTACCCTCCTAAGCGCCGACGGCGTCCGTTTCAAGGTCCCCAACCAGCTGTTATGGGTGGGAAGGTGTGTATCACCGCGAGTATTGAACTAATTATCAGTGGCGTTCTCCGCAACATGATCGACACCATCGGGGATAAAACACGCACGATTTCCTTTACAGACGCCGTGATCGAGTCAGCCGACAATATCCGTGCCTTCCTCAGCCTTGTCCGTGGAGAGGTGCCTCGTTCGTTATTCAAGAACAGCAACCGCGAGCTTTTCGCCCTCGTTCCCTTCCTTCAGAAATACGACTGTGTCACGCCGCTGAACAATCTGTCCAATTTCGTGTTGCACCTGTACATTGACCGCAATGACGAGGATACGATGGACGAAGGTTATGCCCTTGCTTTTGGTGCCTTGACCGACAATATGGCTCTGTGCTGCAGAGTTATCGACGACCCGCTCCCCCGTTACTCGTCCGAGGAGGTTAACGGCCCGCGGATTCCCTACGAGGCTCTTTTGCACCTTCCACCGACGTACGTGTACGCGCTTTATCATACCTACAGGCGCGAACGTGATTGGAGAGAGGCCCGGTCCGTATTCTTCCAAGAGGAACTCGCCTACGCTAAGGTAAGTTCTGCTGGCCAGGAAATATCTGACTCCAGTCTGTCCATGCGGCCCTTCAGGCTGGGTCGTGATTCCGACGGCCCGCTGCGCTGGTTTCAGATCGTAGAGTTTCCCATCCATTCTGTAGAGAGCGCTCCAAGAACAATTCGACTCTAACGATAGTCCGCACGACCACCTTGACAACCACGATGCCCTTTGCTTTGTTATTCTTGTGACCATGTAGACGACAGATACAAGACTCCATGCTGTAGAGTGTTTTATGCCAAGTTCTGCTAACCTACAAGACGTTCACGAACATTTGTCCCAGACCCCTGTAACTAAGACGTAAACTAGTCTGATAAATGAGGCGTGGCTTGGCAGAACGGTGCCAGAAGAGTGTGAATGTCATCCACCGAGGTCGCTGTGTGCATTGAGAGGAAGGGAGAGACATTACACATCTGCCACACTCACACAAACACCTTTCATCACTCGTGCTCTTCTTTCGACCTACACTGTCTCTTCATCCATACCCATTTCTCTCGATCCTCTTTGCTTATTTTCCACCCCCACCCCTATAGTCCATATGGTTCTCTATGACAGAGATCCGTATGGACCACCAAAAAAAAACAAAAACACAAAAAAAAAAAAAATCATCAACAAAATCCCAATCT
>Ga0160505_100754_pt1 | contig 16833 bp, 12 predicted proteins | sample DIDeMG_FD_108225 | JGI IMG/M metagenome (GOLD analysis project Ga0160505, IMG submission 108225) | Enriched chicken feces microbial communities from UW Madison campus, WI, USA - DID2874_E49_Stillage MG | ecosystem: Host-associated > Birds > Digestive system > Large intestine > Fecal ... | reverse complement strand
TTTTCTATTTTTTGTTTGATTAATTAAAATAAATTTGATTTAAACTTTAATGTTTTTTTTTTTAATTGGTAATGACCGCCCTTTTTTTTTTTTTTTTTTTTGAATATCATTTGACTGAAGACTGCTGACCATGTAGTAAGATAGAATATTGTGCTCACCAAAGGTCTCAATGGGCTTTTATCTTGATACACCAACTCACACTTTAAGCTAGAAGCTGTTCAAAGTACATCTACACGACATTTTGTCGATTGCTTCTTGCACTCAAACCCTTGTCAATACTGACCTGGGACTCTTGAATATTCTTGCGTGGTCAACACCAGTACAATTTCATGTTTCATAATGTGTTCTCAATGCTGTACCTCGTAAGTAGGCACTGTCAGATGTAACTGAGTGTGTTCTATGTGAGTAGTATATTGGTTGCATGACTTAACAGTTGACGTGGGAGTCGTGAACCTTAGACCTGATGCGAAGTAGTACAGTAATCAGCTAAACACTCAGTATTAGTTCCGTACCGTTGGTTTGACTTTAGCCTATTCACCGATTTATTAGATACTAATTAATGCTGAAGGCAAACTCAGAAACCTAACTTGCAAAATAGGTCCTGTCTAAGTTTTGCCTGAATTGATGACACCCAACCTTTATCTCACGGCATATAATAAATTCTAAATATTTTTAAAAATTTAACAATTTGACCTATAGACTCATATTAACTAATTATTCGTAATAGTATCAACAATGTTTAGTTTCTCTTCGGAAAAAATGCCAGCTAACAGAGTTCAGCAATGATAGATATAGGAAGTTGAGTTTTGGATGGCCTAAATTTAAGATCATGCTCTGTGTGGGGGGCATCAGACCAAAAACCAGGAAAGCTCATTACCTTGTGCTTCGCTTGTTTGAAAGCGAGGTAGGCAAAAGTTTCGCTATACGGACTTTGATGTATACCCAAATCTCTAAAAGCTTGACTACTGGTCACAGGATGCTACCAGTAACGAAGAAAAAGGGTCGTCAACGCAGTACTCGCTTCTACTCTTTAGTACCTGGTGACTACAGTAATGGCACATGAACTACCTACATGATGAAGATTGAGATGGCTGTTTCAAGTACTCTTATGCACTATTCAGCTTGTGAACAATAATGTCGATTGCTCGACAACCTGGAGTACCTTGACTTTTGGACCTGCCACTTGCGCATCCAAGAAAAAAAAAGATATTTACATGAATTATAACTAAAAAGAAAAATAAAATTCCACAGTGCGTAGATACAATTTAAATTAGTTTTTGGGCTATCAAAACTTAGAAAATGTATGGCTACAAAGCCGTGTAATCGACATTGGATTATAGCTAAGGCACACGAATCGACACTACCACATTGCTATATTCTGCCAGATGTGACAGCTGCCGCATGCAAATCGAGTGCCCCCTGGTAATCGTGATTTGCGTTCTAAAAAAAGCACGGCCTTGTGCACACTATATTGTCTCTTAGAATACATGGTGTATGATAATTTATATAAAATTGTCATGAATGAAACCTGTACAAAATTAGCCAGCTAAGGCATGGGGGTATCCTACCTTATACTGTTAATCTAACCGAACAACAAGATGGATAGGTGCATCAATGTCCTGCTAACTAGGTATGAAAAGCTATAAATTGATCGTCGGAAGGATTTTGTTTTTTTTCCCCATTAATAGTCTAAACTGGTACACCATTTTTGGTCTTTCTAGGTGGCGAAATGCAGAAGAAATCAACATTTCTATTCCCATAGACATGATCATGATATTGGGGTGTCTGTGAGATCGCCGTTAAGTGTGTCTTTCACTCCGCCTTCCATCTTCTCTGAGAACGGACGAGGCTCCCCGTAGATAAACTGAATTTACCCAGATCTTATCTTAGATCGAGACTTAGTACAACATAGTAACACCCATTTGCGGGCTGAAAGTTACGATAGGTAAGCCTGTATATGTAAGAAATAAAACATGAATAAGACTGGTAATTCTAAATCTTGAAGTTTAGTTAAAGAAATATTTGACTAAGTGATTTTTGCGATCTGTTGAAGTTTTTCAGTTGTTTCCAAGTGCACATCCAATTTATAGAGTAGAGTAGCTGTCCCATGATAACCAGAATCCATTATGCTATTATTTTTTTCAAAAAGAAAAAGAAACAACCATTTAAAATAGGTAGTTGGAAGGCCGAGCTTCTCCTTTAGTCATACCAGTTACAGTTTATTTCACGATCTCAAACTTGGTATGTTCATTATTAAATATCAGGGGTGCAAATTTATAGACTTATAATAACACCCTGAATGGAGACACTTGATACGTACAAGATGGGGATGATAAATGAATCATGAAGAATACTATCAACACTATATGCAAAATTGAATGTACAAGCAACATGAAATCTTAGGAAACGTATTGCTAGATATAATGCCATGTATAAAAAGAGGCGAGATATAGTACGGAAAGTTCGAAAAAAAAGAAGCTGAAATTGCTGCAATGCCTCTACCTCGCGCAATCAAAATTATCATGTCTGTTATCAGAAAATTTGAGCCCCGATAGTGGCTTGCAAACTGTCTTAAAAATATTCAAAATAACCTGTATACATTAGAAACATCTACAGTGCAGTGATCACCAAACTTAGGTCAGAGTCAACCTATAAAACATATATACAATCCAAGGATTTCAAAAACCGCAGCGCCAATAACAGTATTGTATCTATTATCATCAGCAAAAATACGAAATAAATAACATCTAACTCTAGATCTAGACTTAAATTACGCAAAGTCCCCAGGACATAGTGATTTAGCAGTCAACACAATAACTACACATTAAAATAGAACTCTCCCTAGTTCCCTGCCGTCTCATTAAGATACCGCCGAGTAATTCCAAGCAGTGTAGCCGTACCGCGTTCTGCGGTGTCATAGACGTCACGGTACTTGCGAATTGTCTCCGAAACAACTTGTTGCTTCGTTTGACGGCCCGAGATGATTGCGCGCATGCTTTCCTCCATTTCCCGCCGGAGAAATGGCTTGCTCAGTGAGGAATCAAACCCAATGGCGTCGTAGCCCTCAACCAGCGCAATTCCCAACGATGACGGAATAAACACAGGCAGATTTGCGCCGCTGCCATTGTTTTTTGTATTACTATCGTCCGCGTCAGGGTTAGTATTGGCAGCGCGCCGCCCACGTCCGCGTCCTGTGCCACCACCAGAAGTCACTGTCCCATTTGGACTGTGTTTAAAAACGTACTCGCGTGTGAGAATTGTGTCAATATGGTCCGCCATGGTTGCATCTGTACCGATACCATTCAGATCCATTAAACTAATCAACTCTGGTTCCGTTAAATATTTTGGTGCTGAGGTTGTGCCCTCACACAGCTCTGCGGCCGCAAGCTCAACAGGCTGTCCCTGGTTGCCAAACATACCAGGCGGGATCTGGGTCGCACTCGAGGTCCATTTCTGGTAGGGATATACCTCAAGGAAATTGCGTTCTGTGACCACAAGTCCCGTTGCGCGGAATCGCTCGTCGGCCCAGTCGAGCACAACGGTGGTTTGTTCACCACGTGCGTCGGGCGACACACATGCAAGAAAGCGCCGTGTGATAAACTTGTAGACTTCATAGTGATCGTTATCCTGTGCCGCCCGGCGATCAAGATACATGACAGGATGGATAGGAGGGTGCGCTTTGTCATTGTGCCGGCCTTGTCTTGGTGGTGTATACCGCCCATTTGGAGCTATTAGCCCGCGTGCATATTCGCCCCAGTCTGGTGATGGCGTCTGCTTTTCAACAAGCTTTTTGAGATCCATGGCCGCGTCAAACTGGTCCGTCTCCGTACGCGGGTATGAAATAAAACCCTTATTATAAAGAGCTTCAGCTATATCCATGATGCGTTTTGAACTGAGACCAAAAAATCGCGATCCAAGTTTTTGTAACTCGACGGTGGTCAGCGGCAGCGGCCGGTAGCGAGAGGTGGGTTTGGTGTTAATACTGGCTACACGCGCCGTGTAGCCCATGTCTGCACAACGCTCAAAAATAATCGTTGTAGCTAGATGGTCAAATAGGTGATTGCGTTCCCACAAGAACTTGATCCGACTGTTGTCCTCTTTTCCATTGTTTGCTTTTCTCTTCTTGATCCGCCCGGTTTTTGTGCGTTCCACCGGCATGTCTTCGTCAAGATCTACTATACGGAGCTCTGGGGGAATCTCAACCTCTACCGACAGGTACCAAAACTTCTCTGGCTTGAAGCTTTTAACGCGTTTGTATTGATCAACCACAAATCCAAGCGTCGGAAACTGGCAGCTGCCATAGGAGACTACTTTACTACCAAGATCACGAAACGAGCGCTGCAACGCCATAGTTTGAAAGCGTGTAAATGCAGCACCAATCCGTAGGTCAACTTCAATGCGAGCCTCAACAGCACGCACAAGCTTCATATCCAAAGGCTGTGGCCGGTTCGCTGCCTGCCGCACGTGGCTTGCCTCGACATTGTTGAACACTGCTCGCGCAATATCATTGTCGCTGAGCCGCCGGTTTGCATCCTTGGCGACTGTCGCAATCTCCCAGCCAATATGTTCACCCTCGCGATCACAATCTGTCCAAATGAATAGCTTTGCAGCACTTCGCGCTTCGCGTGCAATATTCCCTGAAACGGCCGCCAGATCAGTCGCAACGGCGGTCTGGATTGGCGCAGCGAACAGTTCGCGTGGGTCCACAGCTTGCCACTTTTGATAACGCGCCTCAAAGTCACTTGCAGTCAGATGGCCCATAACAGAAGTCATGACCACTTCGCAGTTGCCCCACGCGGGAAAGTTATATGAGAACTCATAGTTTTTGATGTATTGATTGTTGGAATTGCGCTGGTCGGGAAAGAGAACGAAAAAAAAAAAATATTAAAAACTTGTTAGCAGGTGGCGATGATTCAAAAGTGCCCAGTAAGACAAAACTTACCACATTGTAAGAACCATTGGAAAGGCTGTTGGCAACAGCTTTGGCAATAGACGGTTTTTCAGCTACGCATAAGATTTTCATGCTTGGTCTGTTCAGGCTCCGCAGAAATCGGGATAGAAAGAAGGGAGATCTCAAAAGTAGGAAATGTTTTTAACATTATTATATACAAGTACTAGAACAAACAATGCAATGCTATCATAATTCGTAAAAAAAAAAAAATTAATAACAATAAAATAAAATAAAGCTATCTGACCTGGCGCCGAGTAAGAGCACGGAGATGCACAAGCTTGCAAAGCCAAGAAAAGGACAAGTGCGCTACACGGTCGCCTAGAAGTGTGCGGAACTCGGAGCCAAGCACACGGGCTGAAATTCCCTCGACGCTAGCAGCAACGCCAAAAATGTCACGCGCGGCGGCAGCGTATTCGAGGTGGCTCTTTCCATTTACCGCCCACCATCGCAGCATCAGCTCGCTGTCAGCTAAATTTGTATATGGTAATAGCTGTTCGGTGAAGTAGTCGTTCATTTGGGCCTTTTGTAGGGTCGCCGGAACCCCTAGGACAAGCTGTCGCTCCAGAGCAGCAAATTCAGCATCATCTTCACTCTCACTCTCTTGAGCCGAATTTTCTTGATCAGCACCATTAATATCACGATCTGTAAAGAACTTCTCATTGTCATCGCTGGAAGTGGACTGGCTATCAAGAGTCCGCAGCCCTTGACTTTCACTTGGCTGACTAGAGCCATTCAAGGGTGCATTTTCATTGTTCACAGATTGACTTTCATCAGCCTGCTCTTGCAGACCACTCAATTGTGACAACTTGTTGTCTTTACCAACTGATTCATTTTTAGTGCTGGTGTCCTCAGATCCCATCATGTCAACCACCATAGGTTCACCATCTGACTCCTCTATGTCGATAACGGGGCTCAAATTATCGTATTGATTAGCAAATTGGCCCAGGAGCTCTCGCAAAAATATTGTTTTCTCCTCGCCAACAATTTCGGTACTCACGGCATCCATTTGCCTAGGATCTAACAAAGAAGCAAGGAACCCGAGCTCAGGCCATTCTAGTGAACTAAGCAACCACACACTTTCCGAGAATTTGAATGCATTGAAAAACGCTGATTGTAGATTTAGGTCGCAGTTTTCAAAGATCCCAGAAGCATCATTTTGTGAGATTTGGTGGACGATTTCGCGGATTTTGTTCAACGTTAATATATATAGCATGAACCGCGGCTCAGAATGGGAGTCAGGACTACCAGAAACTAAAGAATCAAGCCAATAAAGAACATGTAGCAATTTATACACGTCTTTGATAAGTTTCCACTCATTATCGGTAATGTAGTAACTCTGAAGAGCTGGAATAACTCTCACTGCACGATCAAGAATCTCACGAAGCGCGACAGCATCTCGTAGCATAGTATATGTTGATTTTGGTGATAGAGGTGAGTCGGGCTGTATACGTTTACGGGATGACTGAGCGAAGTCTTTCTTGTGATCATTACTCGCGTAGCTAAACAAATATTCCCACTCCTCCTGGCCATCGGTATAGTTGCTAGTGAAATGGTATAAAATGAACCGAAGTCGGTCAATAACGGAATGAGTGGGCATACGCTGAGTATAAATTATAGCGGCAGACCATGCCTGACCACCAGGAAATTCTTTCAAAAACGTGCGAGCCACAATATCGATTGCTGATGATAGTGAGTAAATGCCGTAGATTCGACGGCGCTGCGTGACGAGAGAATCTGAGTCGCAAAGTTTTGTCAACCTGTTAGATATGCTCTCAGCAGTGCAAAATTGAGCGACTTCAGCATCAATCGTCACAGCCAGCAGCCTATCCTTAATATGAAAGGTTTCAATGGTCTTAGTGACAAATCTGATCAGTTCATCAAAAAAGTTACTACTGCTGGTAATAATGGGGGCAATACTTAGGAGTTCTTCATGATGAACAAGATTTGGAGACATCCAAGAGGCAAAGACAAGAAGGAATGAGATAGACTGGGAATCTGTTGATGTAGGAGTCGGAATCGTTATAAGCTGCAGTGAAAGGGAGATACGTGTATTACTCGCGTGTAATGATTTAAAAAGGGCCTCTGTGTGTGAGGCCATGCGGAGGTCAATTTGTCTCTCAACATTTTTCTGTGACATTTCAACCTCAAAGTGATGATCTGGATCCCATAGTTGGTAAAGATACGGTACACGGTTTATTACATTGGAAGGCTGTAAATCAAGAATGACATGATTGATAAAAGTGCTCACGACCGTTGGCCCATCAATGGGAGTTTGTAAGTGCAAGAAGGGCTTTAGTGATGGGCCTGCAGTTTTTGATCTTTGCGCAGAGTGGGCATGCGGCTTTCTCTTCATGATTTTCTTTTTCTTTCGCGTCGAACTACTACTGGCTGGGCCTGAGGAGATATTATCTGTCGATAAGTTCTGTTTGTCTACTGGCTCAACAGTTGAAAGAGTAGTTGTTACAGTGATGGGCGGAGTCGGTCCAGCTGCCGCGACAGAGTTGATGGGCGATTGGGGTTTAGATGAAACCACAGAACTGCTCATATCGATTTTAGGGGTAACGGTATCAGATGGATCAGAAGCAGCATTCTTGACTTTCTTCGAAGGTGGCTGAGAATCTGCTTTCTTTGCTGAATTTGCTGATGATAAAGGCCGTTCTAGTTTGTTGAAAAAGGTAGACGCGGGCTTTTTCTTGGGCGCTTTGTACTTCGCTTCAGTTTTCTTTAGCTTGAGTTTAGTCTTGTCGACTGGAAGATTGAATACAATTTTGCTAGGATCTTCTGAGACTGAAATTTCTTCATCCGTATACTCGTCGTTGCTGGTTACCGAGATGACAAGTTCCTTGTCTCTCACAACATTTTCGTCGTCTTTATTGTCGTTAGAGTGTCGAGCATACCTTCTCGCCGCAATTTCATCAGCCCCATTAGTATCAGACTTTTCATCAGTGGTCCCCTTGGTGCGTTTCTTTCTTGTTGCTCGGCGCAAGCGCATACCATCCCTTTCTTCGTCTGATGAAACATCTATCATCATCCTTGACACTTTAAAATCATTTTGATCCGGGGGCTGGCTCATATCAACCTCGTCATCTTCGCTCTCGGATTCAGAAGAGATACTTTGCGCGATCTTGTTGGCAGCTGATGCCTTAGCGATAGAGGTAAGGAGAGATTTATCTTCCGCAAAGTTAGACAGCTTTTGCCGACTCATGCTAGAATATGATGGTGTACTGGCAGCTGCTGTCGCGATTTTACTCATCGGAGTACAAATGGTGAATCCCAGTTGTGATGGCGATAAATGTAGGTCAAGACAAGTACGCTAGGTTCAAAGTTACTAAAAAAGCCTGTATCATGTGATTTATTATTTAGTACATATGTATTAGTATATACATTTTTTTTATCGGTTCAAGCGTATTATTTTTCGAGACGACACATTAATTTTATTAAATAAGTTTGAGTAATTATTATTTTTTTTTTAAAAAAAAAAGATTGAATAAATAAAAGTTTTTCATAAGCAGCATAAGCCTAAGATTATTTCTTTCTATGCTACAAGTGGAGTTTTTTCGAGCTGGTGCAGAAGATGTGCCATATTGACGACAATATCAGTTACTATGATATGGAAGCGATCAAAGTTTTCGCCGAATTCGTTGCGTAACGGCGTAGAACCGTTGGCTTTGATAACCTGAAGATGCAAAGTGAGCTCACGATTATGAACAACGTACTCATGATCTTGGGCCCATGCTGGATAAATTCGGTGAGTCTTTTTGAGAATTTGGACAGTATTAGTGAGAAGTGAGCGGGCAGGCGTAGCAACAAGCTCAATCACAAGCTGGCCAAAGGCATCACCCTCAAGAATATCCAGTACTGCAACCTGATGGTTTAAAAAATGCTTTTCTTGCGGCAACTGCGGTTGCTGTAGCTCTAGTTGTAGTTGTTGCGGTAGCTGTTGCTCATGTTGCTGTTGCCCATGCTCCTGTTGCTGTCCGATAGCAAGCAGATCGGGAAGTCTGCTGTGACTGCGTCTAGGCGTACGAATACCGTATGCGCTTGATTTAATCTGAGATATTACTGTAAACTTAGACTGCGGGATTAGATCCCTATGGGATTTTTTTCTTTTGGCTGCATCTAGCCTGCGTTTTCGCAACGGTTGCGATGCATTCATGTCTTTATCACTATTATGCGCAGTTGATGGCTGTGAACAGTAGGGGTGCTCAAAGTTGCAATCAAAATCGGAAAAATGATTGTTTTCGCAGTACTCTGTATCAAACCAGCGCACGCTAGTATGTGACAGGTCTTCCGGAGAGTATGCCTTGAGAATAAATGCGAGCGGTCCATGTGAGATTTGTGCTGCAGTTGATCCGGATTTGCCTACTTGTGCCGATGTTGGCAAACCACATAAAGCTGATAGTCTACTGGAGAGGACCTGGCCAGCGATATCATTGAGCTTGTGGGATGCAGCTGAGACAGCTACCAGGGTTTTACTTGAACATGAGTCCAGGATCTGGTACTGGATCTCTTCTGGTAGAGCAGAAAAAAGACGAAATGAAGACATTTGTATCGAGTATTTTTGCCTATAGAGAACAATAGAAGGTCTGTTTATTTCTATGAATGATTGCTACTGGCTTTGAAAGGGGTATCAGGAATAAAGCAAAGATGCCAATTAGATGTTTTGAAACTTGCTATATCCAGTGAAGGATTCAAAGTCTGTTTTATACTTTACAATATCAACATTGTTTGCGTTTATTCTCGAAGCATTGCTCTTCTTCTACTTCTTCTTTGACGAAACGTCAATGCCGTCTTTTCCAGGCGAGTTGGTGACTGAATTTCACTCTAACAGGAGAACCGTTGGTTAGAGTTCAGTTTAACTTATTGTGCCGTCTTGCCAGTACCTATTTTAGACCGTAAGACCTATTGATTAGGCATGGAACATGTGATTTGGAACGAAGAATAACGTAAGAAATAAGCAAAACTGAGTAATATTTGGTATTTTACATAGCAGATTCTCGGGAGTTACCGTTTCGGAATACGCTTCCTACATCCCGACAAGCCCCGACTCTGTGTTTATCAAAGGCCTCACCTTTTTAAATCGCGGATTAAATCTAACATTTCTTTTCCTTATCATTTACAGCAGATCCCTTCGCTTAAACTCCTGGTAGAGAGTCTTGCCCAATCTAGCAGGCGACGGCTCGACGACAACGCCAGCAGCCTCAAGCGCACGGATTTTGGACTGCGCATCACCCTTGCCGCCAGAGATAATCGCACCCGCGTGGCCCATGCGGCGGCCAGGAGGAGCAGAGACACCGGCAATAAAGGAAACAACGGGCTTAGGAACGGGACGACTTTGGTTGAATTGTTTGAGGAACTCAGCGGCCTCCTCCTCGGCAGTACCACCAATCTCACCAATCATAATGATACCGTCGGTGTTTTCGTCTTCCAAGAAGATCTTGAGGGCATCAATAAAGTTAGTACCGGAGAAGGGGTCACCACCAATACCAATGACAAGAGACTGGCCAAGACCCACATTAGTGGTCTGGTTGACAGCTTCATACGTAAGAGTACCAGATCTCGAGACGACACCAATTCTACCACGCTTGTGAATGGATGAGGGCATGATACCAATCTTGCACTGCTCAGGGGCGATGATACCCGGGCAATTGGGACCGACAAGTCTCGTCTTAGACTGTGATTTCAGAGCATCAACAACTTTAACCATATCATGCTGAGGGATACCTTCAGTGATACAGACCACAAGCGGAATTTCGGCTTCAATGCCTTCCATGATGGCAGCAGCGGCGACAGGAGGGGGTACAAAAATTGCAGAGGCGCTCGCACCAGTCTGTTTGATACCCTCAGCGAGGGAGCCAAAAATAGGCAGACCTAGATGTGTTTGGCCAGCCTTTTTGGGGTTGGTACCACCAACAAGCTTAGTGTTGTAGTCGAGGGCCTGTTGAGCATGAAAAGTACCCTGTTTTCCGGTAAAGCCTTGGAAAAGAACTTTGGTATCGGAGTTGATCTTTAGGTTCTTAATGGTGTCCGAGTAGTTGAACCTCGCAGATGAGGTGGAGAAGGATCTGGGGTAACGTGTTAAACGGGGTTGGTTGGGGACAAATAGATCATGAGATTTGGGAAAAGTATAGGAGACCTTACCTGGCAAGCTTTGCAGAGGAATTGATGGTGTTTCTAATCATTGTGATGTAGTGTACAAGTATGGGGTTCCGCAGACAATTGGATAGAGGAAGATAGAAGAAGAAGAAGAAGAAGAAGAAGAAAAAAAAAATAAAAGAGGAGAAGATGAGAAAGAAAAATAGAGATTTGTGGATGAACTGGCAACTGCTGTCGTTGTTTCGTTTTTGGAAGTTTCCAGGTTTCCATTTGGCGGCCAAAAACAAAATAAAACAAAAACATAACCATTGGTTATAACCGATAAATAGACATTACCCCTCATGTCCCGATCATCAATATGGCAATTCGCTTACAGAGTTTGCCTAAGCCAGTGCTGAATACGGTGCAGTTCGTCGGGACTAACACGATCGGTCTGGTCATATGTGCCATCTTGAGGGCTTAGGCCATTGGCAGGTCTTTTTTGAAAAAAGTTGCCGTTGGGCCGGATCATAATGACAATGGCTTATATTGAAAAGCAGGACTTCTAGTTTTGGAATTCAAACACATCGCGGGGTAACAGAAATTACCATTCTGAATGTTCGCGAACTGGCGACTGCCCCTGTACATGAGAGCCCTCGGGAAAGGTCTATGTCTACTGTGTCACTACTGAGGATTGTTGAATAGCCTGGTCTAAAGAGCTACTGAGTCTGATTAATTTTGAGAAAGTCAAGCGTTCGCCCACCTTTATGGAATAGGTAGCTGAACTAGTACTGCTAAGGACATAGGGGCGGCTGGTATCTACTATGTCTTGAATAGCCAGCGGGTTATCATTATTCGTTTTTACTGCTATCGTTTAGCTCTGCTATGGTTTTGTCTTTTTGTTGGCTTGTTTTCATTTCTATTGGTGTAGTTTTTAGTCTGTTTTCTTTTACTCCAGGTCTTCGCTTCTCCAGGATTTCCCTTTTCTACTTTGTTTCTACTGTCCAAAAACCTATTGTTTTAATCAGCTCAATAGCTGTAGGGCTTTTAATTACCGCTTTTACAATTAACTGCTAGTAATGATGTACAAAAAAACACTGAAGTGCCAGATCAATCAATAAACATACCAAAATGAGGTATCTTCTGTTGAATAAAACTGGGATTTGGATGGACGACAACAAAAATCAAGCCTCGAGACAAAAAGTATCGGAATTAGAAAAATAAAATATAAAAACGTGAATTCGAAAGTATCATAAAAATTAACGGCGGTTTCCACATCTATTACTGTTTATTCTAGCATTGACAAGATTGTCACTTTTAGTTATTAGAACCGTAGATATAGTCCAACACTTTGACTGTGATATCTAAATAAATTCCTATAAATCCTTTAAATTGTGCGCTGTTTGAATCAAAGAAAAGGTTCAGTAAGAGCCCGTTGGTAGGGGGGGTTCTCAGTTTCCCTGACTTATGTCTTATGGCATCTTTGACAAATGAATTATGAGTACACATTACATAAATATTACCTAACACGCGTTTTATATTATTTATTTTGTAATTTTTTTTATTTTATTTTTTATTTTTTATTTTTTTAAATTTTTTTAATTATTACTTCACCTCTACGCGCTCACGTCTAACTTGGAACATTTACACTCTTTCTCACTTCCCCATCCACACTCCTCCTTGCAGAGCTTACTCCCTTTTTTGGTATAATAATAATGGCAGGCTCATGTACGTACTGTGGTGGTGCGCTTGACATGCATAGCACCACCGAGGTGATCTGTACCATCTGTGGTAAAGTCAATGAGGGAACACAAATGGTCAACGAGCTTTCCTTCGGTGAAAGCTCGTCAGGTGCAGCTATGGTTCACGGTTCTTTTCTTAATGCTGATCAGACCTCGACATCGCGTGGTTTATATGGCCACTCGGGCAATAGCCGTTCGTTGACCATTGACAAAGCGCGCAACCAAATGATGGGTGTGGCTCACAATCTCAAAATCCCCGAATCGACAGTGCAACAAGCTGTTGCACACTACAAGCGCGCTTTACATAAAGGTTTTGTTAAGGGCCGCAAGTCGCGGTTTGTGACGAGTGCATGTCTCTACCTCGCATGTCGGCTACACAAGACCTCACACATGCTACTGAACTTCTCATCACTTCTGTATGTGAACATTTATGTTCTCGGCTCAACATACCTGCAGCTAGTGCGGTGCCTGCAAATTGAAAACATTCCTCCTATTGATCCAACTTTATTTGTTCAGCGGTTTGTGTCAAAAATTGATTTTCCTACAGAAAGTGATGGTCGCAAAGTTATGAAAGATGCAATCCGGCTCGTGCAACGTATGAACAAAGATTGGATCACCGAGGGTCGGCGACCTGCTGGTGTAGCAGCGGCAAGTGTACTTCTTGCTTGCCGTATGAACAACTTCCGCCGGTCCAAGCTGCAAATCATGCAGCTGGCTATGATCAGTGAAGGAACTATTGATGATAGATTAAAGGAGTTCCGTAATACGGATGCCGCCACTCTGACGATTCGTGATTTCCGTGCAACAAATGTTGATTCTGCGGCTGACCCGCCATCCTTCACGCGTAATAAAGAGCGTCAGCGCCAAGAAGAGGCCGCCAGTTTACAGCGTGCGGCTGCGGACCCGCTCGATAACCCTGAGATTAGAGACCTGTACAACTACGTTATGGAGGCTACAGAGAAAGAAGCAGAAAAGGAGAAACAGCAGGAAGAAGAAGATCGCGCTGAGAGTGAGGCTCAGGAGAAGGCAGAAAAGGACATTTTTAAGGCTTTTGAGAGTACTGACGAAGCAGCTAGCACGATTACAGATAAATCAACAGCATCCGAAGCACCCGAGCAGGAAGTACCTAATGAAAATACTGAGGCCAGCAAGGATACCAACGAAGCTACCGAAATCTCTAAAGACATTGCTAACGAGGCTGCTGAAACCCCCAAAGACATTGCTAACGAAGCTACTGAAAAATCTAAGAACGCTGCCAACGAAGCTACCGAAGACTCCAAAGTCAGTGCTAACGAAGCTGACGAAAACTCCAACAATAGTACTAATGGAACGGACCCGAATACCACTGACAAGGCTGATTCTGTAGAGCCTACTACCACTGATGCATCTTCCACACCGGAAACCTCTAATAAAGACTCCTCATTATCGTCAGCCGATGCTGCTGCTGCGGCCATGCCCCCGCCCGCATCGCGGTCTTCCGTGATTGCTGTGCTCAACGACACACTTGAAGAGCGACAAGCTCGAATCCAAGCTATTCTGCGGCGGCATAACCACCCAATTGTCAAGGTCTCTGACGCTAAGCAGCACTGGAACCCCAACGCCTCTGGCATCTCTGACGATCCTGTCGACTTGACCGATGTGGATGACGAAGAGATTGAGTCTATTGTGCTGCCGTCAAACCAGGCCCGTGAAAAGGAGCAAATCTGGTTAACCTTATATAAGGACTATGAGCTGGAGCAGGCGCACAAGCGGAACAAACGCGAGGCAGACATTCAAGCGGGCATCTATAAGGAGCCTCGTAAGAAGCGGAAACCTACGGCGGTCCGGAGCGTAGGCGCTGGCGGGGCTCGTGCGGGCGCCGGTGTCGGCGGAGCAGCGGGGCTCGGCGGCGTTGAAAAGTTTGAGGATACTGGGGTTGTCAACCAGTCTGGCAATGCAGCAGCTGCCGGCATGGTTAAGAAGAAGATGTTTTCGAGAAAAATCAACTATAACGCGATCAGCAACCTGTTCTAGTAATACCAGCCGTACAAAAAATAAGGCACTTGTTAATCAGGGTATATAAAAAATGCATGAAACTTTTATTTTTATTTTTTTTTTTTTCTTTCTTTTTAGTCAAAGAAAATCCGTTGGTGTATAGGTTAATAAAAAGAAGTTTTTTCTGGTTCTAGGCTTTTCTTTTCAATTCAAGCATTTATGAATCTTGGCGGGAGGGTTATACCAAAAATTTCGATTTACATACATTGCTATCGACCCAAGCCAAAAAAAAAAAAAAAAAGTTTACACATGCTCATTGCTTATTAGCTTATGCTTTGTTTAAAATGTTTTGCCGTACTTGTTTATAAACTCCTCTGCTGCAGCCTTTAAGCCAAGGTTTGGCACCAAGTCGGCTGCCGTCAAACGCTCGCGTGAGAATGGATCAGTCTGGTTCTTGCGTAGATGTTCCAAAATCCAACTTCGCTCATACGATTGACCGGACTTTGAAATAACGGGGTCAACAAAAATATTAAAAGAGATTGGATCCAGCAAGTACTCTGGAATTGGTACATCCTCAGGTGTGACCTCATCAGATGCCGTGAAGATCTGCTTAAGCTCGTTAATCTGGTTCTTGGTCTCAGTGGTATAAAACTCCCGTTCCTCCTTAAGTTCCTGCGCATCAAGGCCTTGTGACTCGAGCTCTTTAAGCTTGAGTTCTAGTTTATCCTCGTAGAGTTGAATTGTATTTGCTAGCAACGGGTGTTTGTTTTGCAGTCTAATTCTTTCGTTTTTCTAGTGCCCTATAATTAATATCCAGTACTGATGCGAATGATATTGCTCGTTAACGTACCTCCCATTTTTTTCGCTTGAGTTCTAAAATGGCTTCGAGAGTATGCACTGTCATAGTTGAGCCAGTCCGAAGCGCCGTGTCATAAGCAATTCCTAAGTGTTTTTCGGCTTTTGTAAGTTGATCCAGTTGCGTCAAAGCCATGCCCAACTATGAAAATAGGTTAGACAGGAATTGTATCTTGAAAACATTGTATACCGAAAGATCATGATTACATACATGGTAGTGTCCTTTGAATGAATTCGGGTCAAGCTCTAAAGCACGTTTTGAATCGGATTCTGTTGTCTCTATTAGCATAATGATCTAATTTCAGTTCAGTGGAAATTGGGTCGTATGATATGAACTTACCTGCCTGCTCATAATTGTGCAGTCTTAAGTGACACAGTGCTCTCTGTCCACCAGTAGGTTAGCAAAATACTCTCTGCAACTATCTTCAAGCGCTCAGCTTACATTGGTATAGTAAATGGGATTTCGGCTGTTCTTGAGGATGCTGTCAATGGATTGGTAAGCAGTAGAAAACGACACCCGATCTGTTGATTGTACCTACGCATTGGTATAATTCTGTCATAAAAACGTAGATTAGCACAGTGATATTCAAAAAAACGGAAACAAAAGAAACAATTACTTACTTTGATCGCGCCCTGGTAGTCCCCTGCCTGGAACAGAAGGTTGCCTTGCTAGTTAAAATAAAACGTCAAGTTAACATGTAGGCCACTAATTGAGAAAAGCCTTGTTGCCACCATACTAATTTATACTCGTCCGCAGATATAGAAGCCATTAAAATGCAAAAGAAAGTGTCCCGAGTAGAGCTAAGAGGCCTTGACACCACGCGATATTCAGTGAAGAGAAGAAGAAAGGAAGTTGAGTGAAAATCACAGAAACCCGTTCTTGTTTCTTATAAATATAGGGCTGAGTCAGCCACATACGTTACATAACGTAATAATTACTAATTATTTGTAAGCATTACATCTGGATTACATACGCAGCCATATTTTGTTATTCTTTTCTCTCATTTGCCCTTCCTCCTCTTCCTCGACATTTGGAAATACCAATTCTCGCTTTCATAACAAGGAATACTTGCCTATCCTCTGACTCAAGCACCTTGCGCAGCTCCAGCTGAGGTTATACCACTCAATTGAAGTTGTTATATTTGCATTTGCTGGTACTGTCACATTTTGTTGCTTTACTTTTTTTTTTTTTTTTTTTTTTTTCTTTATCGGTGTTGTTTTTTTTTTTGTTTTGTT
>Ga0160505_100753_pt1 | contig 16859 bp, 9 predicted proteins | sample DIDeMG_FD_108225 | JGI IMG/M metagenome (GOLD analysis project Ga0160505, IMG submission 108225) | Enriched chicken feces microbial communities from UW Madison campus, WI, USA - DID2874_E49_Stillage MG | ecosystem: Host-associated > Birds > Digestive system > Large intestine > Fecal ... | reverse complement strand
TGCCAGTCTCATAGAGACAAATGTTTTTGAAATTTCATGTCTTCTTTGTATGTCATTTTGTTTTGTAATTTTGTATGTAACTATTTGATGTAAGGACAATAAACTGATTATCTATCTATCTACTGGATATTATGTATTGCAGGTTTCCCTTAACACATGAACTCATAACGCGCGCTGATACCGCTACCTTGACGGTCTCATAGATACAAATGCTTTAAATTCCATGTCTTCTTTGGATGCCATTTTGTTTGAAAGTATTTGATATAAGAGCAGTAGACCGATTATCTACCTGTCCGACACTCTTGAAATTATCATTATTATCATCATTATTATTTTTCAGTCATTACTTTTCTAGTTACAATAAAACACGTCTTCGGAGAATAAACAAAATGCAAAACAGGAAAAAAGAAAACAACAGCAAGGGCATACCGAATTGACTTAGGCCAGTGCGTTTTCGCATGAGCGATGCTTGCGCTGTTCGGCTTCATCCACAATTTTGTCCCAGTTACAGTTGTACAAATAAATAAGCTCGCACGCTGCGATAGACATAATGGCAAAGAGCATGCCCATCCATAAACCACGCAGCCCAATTCCCCAGACAAATCCAAATAGTAGACTCAGCGGAATTCCAAGTGCATAAAACAGTGTGAGGTTTACAAACCCTCCCACGCGCTGCCGGCCAATTCCACGCAGAAGGCCTGCAAGGATTGCACAAGGTGCGTCAAAAAAGTGGCAACACATCATCACAGGCACAAGTTGAGCAACAAGCTCAATAACGTTCTCGTCTTTAGAAAAAGCTCTACCAATTTTGCTGCGAAAATAGTAACATACCAAGCAATCAAAGGCACCGATTAGCCCAGAGATTAAAATAGAAATTTTGGTTGTAACTTTTGCGTTCGTGCTCTGCGATGAGCCAATAAAGTTGGCCACACGAGTAGATGCAGCAATTCCTATAGCAAGAGGAATCTGGTACTGAAATGACATTACGGTGGCAACGATGGACTGTGTGGCTAGAGCTGTCGTGCCAAATCTTGAGGCTGACAGAGTTAGCACTTCATAAGCCAGGAATTCGGCTTCAATCATAATCAAGCCTGGAATAGCAAGACAAACCATATCACCCCATTTTTGAAATGCGCGGATTGAAAAACCACCCCAGCACTTCTTCCCGTCAATAAAAAGGACAAATAGCAGCAACATAATAGCCATAAGCCAGTTGGATATTGCGACGGCCAGCGGTGCACCAATAAACCCCAGGCCTATTGTAGGACTCCACACAAGCACATAATTAAGAATTGCATTTGTGGGGGCACAAATAATCAACACGGTAGTAGTTGCGTGAAAAATTCCCTGAGCCTGAAGAAACCGTTTGCCGCATTCAAATGCAATAAACGCTGGAACACCTAGCATGATGATTCTAAGATATTGCAGAGATAAGTCCACAAGAGCGGTATCTTGAACAATATAATTTAATATAGGGCCAGCGTTTAGCCAGAGTATACCAACAGGAAAAAAAATTACCATAATCATAAGGATCCCTTTCTGAAAGTACTGACCAACTTGGTGATAACAGCCAGCACCGTAGGCTTGTGCACAGAGTGTGTCAAGAGACGTAGCTAAACCTTGAATCATAGCAAAACCGGTAATATTAGCAGTCATAACAGCAAGGGATACGGCGCTCAGCTCGGTTTTGCCAAGATGGCCAACTGAAAAGACTGATGCGACTGTCAGCGAATATTGTAGTATAAATGTAATGATAAGTGGTAATGAAGATTTGGCTAGAAAGAAGATTTCACGGCGAGGTGTTGTTGATAAGATCTGGTTGTCTACACTATCATTCCAAAGACTGGAGGAAGAGCTAATCGGCTCTATGCTGTCAGACTCGCTATAGCTGGTGGTGGAACCGTAAAAGTTCTCAGAGCTTAGCAGGGTTGTATGCTCTGTGATATTGTATTTATTATCGTCTGATTTGAAATTCATCATAAGCTCTTGTTGTTGGGAAAAATGGGCGCTATCAGTAGCTCCATCGGTGGGAGAAATGGGTTGTGAATCAAAGTCTCCTTCTGTGGATGGGCTGAAAGCAATTCCTCCATGGCCATATAATCCGAAAGTTTCCTGGACTCTGCCCGGTGAAAGGACCTCACCTGGGTCAATTTGAGTGTTCTTTTTTGGAGACGTTGGAATATCCATGATGCTATATAAAAAGTATCACTTATCTAATAGTTGTGATTCGGGCTAATTTTATAGTCCCAACGTGTATATAGTATCGTAGATAGTGATGATAGGGGCTATAGTGATGATTGATTAAGCCATTAAAAAAACAAGAAAGGGAATTGAACAAAAAAGAAGAATAAAATAAGACCTTTTTGTTGTGAAAGCAGAAAATAAAGCTGCTTTTATATTAGAATAGAAAAAAAATAAAATTGGTACCTGTCTTGGTTTTCTTTTCTTTGTGCTGTTGCCTAGATCTGTTTGTTTTCCAAGGGCCCAACTTTTTCCTAAAAAGAAATGTGAAATCACCACTTCATTGGCTGCTTTATTTACTTTTATTATTTCATTCCGTTGTCTCCCTATTGATTACTTCAGGATTTTTACATGGCAAACCATTATCATTTTTTCTGGTCCTTATACCCAGTGTTAGGTTTGGCATTATAAGCACTTATCTTCTTTTTCGCTAAACTCCTCAATAAAGGCAATGTGCAAAATTCAAGGTGCAAGAGATAGAATTCTTGAGATAACACTAGTCTCATTAGATAGCTTCTCTGCTACTGTTGACACTACATGTTACCTCAAAATCTAATTTCGGGGTTAACGTATGCGTTATTACTCTAGAGGTTGTACATGTTGAGAAACTTTTACGCACACAAACTTTGTTGTTGGGCCAAAGAAATTGCATTTTGGCAAAAAAGAAGTCTTTTGAAGCGCTAGGCCCATTAACAAATATTGATATTTTGCAATTGTTATTATCATAATCAATTTATTGTTTTAGCATTTAAAAGTTACATGGCATCTATAAAACCACAGAGTTCCATACAGACCTTCCAGGTCGCATTTATATAAATAGACAGACACAGCAGCAATTCCAACAATCGTGGAAAGGTTCAGCATTCAATGGCATGGAAATCTTGGAAAATAAAAGCACATTTCTTAAGAAGGTATTTGATTATTTCCTCTGAATATATTTACAATCAGTCGCTTTTCCCAGTAATGAATTCCATTAGAAAAGTCAGTTCATGCCAATTACAGGATGTGTGTGATCTTCAAACCTCTACAAAACCTAAAAGAATTTCAAGTTGGCAAACCTCACAAAAGGGGTATCTCAAAATTTAAAGGTAGGGTTCTGCTTTTATTATTTATAACCGTAGTCAGGATTATTTATTGTGTAGCAGTAACAGAAGCAGCAACTATTAACACCTACCCTAGAGAAATAAAAGAAAAAAAAAATGGGTTTGAGTAATGGGAAACATTTGGTACTGTTTGAATCTGCCGGAATTGAGTATCCTTTTTCAGAATACGTATGGCAGCGAATCATCAGGTTGAATACAATCTAACCTAGATGAGATGCAGACCCCGAAAAATAAAACCAATGACAGAGCTGCTAAAAGTTTGCAGCAACGCTGTTTGGCTGTTACTGTTGCTGCTGTTTTGCATATTTCAGCATCTTGGAGTATTATTATCCAAATAGATAGCTACTCAAGTATATCAAAATTTGGCTTTTATATCTAGGTTATCAACCCTGCTTTTTCTGTCTTGCTTGGAGAGTTATGTGATTGACCTTTTATGAGTGTTGAGAATCTGGCCTACAAGCTTTGCTCCAAGGTTTTATATTGATTACAATCTTTTCCATGTCTATGAAAATATAACAACCTGGCATTAGACAAGGCAAAGGGAGTAGGCTTTATTTCTGCCACTGGGCTTTTGCCTGGCCATATGCAAGCATTAATTATCACATGCAAATTGCACACCAAAGCTGAAATAACAATAAATTATCTTTTTTTTTCTGCGTAATTTTTAATTTGTGTTTCTCTTACTGATGAATCACTTGCTGGCAGCAATAAAAAACGGGTTCTAGTAGGTTTTAAAATCGAATGTGAATAATTATATGCCAGCATTCGCCTCAGAACGGTTATTAACACCGAGCTGGTCATTAGCCTGTCCAACGGTAGAGATGTCAGTAGTAAATGGTGAAAAGAAAAACAATATTTCTCACTAGTCCACATTTCACGGCTGGCCGCAGGCGATGAGAATTTAATGTGCTTACTAACATACTAAATCTGCAATATTGACATAACTGCAACAACGGGAAATGCAATGGCTTTGTTGTTAAGTCAAATATAACCGTGACGACAACGTACGCATCCGAAATAGTTGCTATCCATATAAAACCTTGAGTGTCTAGGGTTGTGTTTTTATTTCCTTTCTTTACGCAAGCGCTTGGAGATGTAGGCTCACGCCTGAGTAATCGAGCTTTACGATGATCAACTCTTTTGTTGATCGAACTTGAATGGGAGTTGCGTATTTTTAAGGGGATTGTTTTTGTTCAAAACAAAAAGATGAAATAGCAATTAAAACTGTGGCTTGAAACACCTCAAATCACCCATATTTAGTGATCTTAACACCGACAGTAGCCATATTTCTTCAATCCGAAACTCAATTTACTTATAAAGAAAGAAAAAAAACTCTTTTGTTTCACAAAGTTTAAAAAAGATCTAGAAAATACTAATAATAATAATATTTCTGTCACCAACGAAGGCTGGTGTAGGATCCCTGACACATGTGTTTGGGATATAACGATCAATGCTCAGAATAGCCAAGTTTAGATAAAGCGACTGTGTAGTCAGAAGCTCCTTTTAGTATATTTGAAGCATTTATGTGTTGGCATCAATATTGCTACAGACACTAGTAATTGTAATAAACAGTAGGCTTCTTCGAGTGGAAGATCACTAAGGTTGCCGACTTTTTGTTTGTTCGCGTCGCTCCAATCTGTTATCTTTTATAATAAACCAAACAGCTTCTTCTAAATATATTTAATAACACTTTTTAGTGATGTTTAAAATCTAGTTTATTTATCTTTCGTTTGGGCATTCTTATTTTGTAGTGAGTGTAGAAATATGAAACAGCCCTAGGTCTGTAATCACCGCCTTAAACATACGGTGTGAACCCCAGATAAATCTGAGATCTCTAGACGGATAGATAATCAGTTTATTACCCTTACACCAAATAGTTACAACACAAAATACAAAACAAAACGACATACAAAGAAGATATGAATTTCAAAAACATTCTGAAATCTTTAGCTTGTTTGATTTATAAATTTTTAATCAAGTTTTTTTTTTTTACAAATCATTGGTTAATTTTATTGTGCTGTGTAGTAGTATACTATTTATGACCTGCCCTTACGGGTAACCTGTGTTGCAAGTCACTGACCGTTGGTCATCATTCATCTATACAGCCGTTCTGTTCATAGGCTGATTATCTGGACTGACTGTTCTCTTGACCTTTTATAAACTGGCTTACAGATTTAACAACCGCTTCAGCAATGTGTAGCCGTAACCATATTTATCTTAGGACTAGTATTGGCATTAATAGTGCGCAAGTAATTTCAAGTGCAGATATTTTAGAAATAGTCTCATGCTTTTACAGCAATCCACGTATCTTATAGAGAATGAAAATCAATAGCAATTGAAAAAGCCGATCAAAATCATAATGAGTTTTTTTTATGACAGTGTGATCAGTGAAAACAAAAGTACTTCTCATACTCTGTCGAATAGAGTCCCTTTGTTCATGTAGTCTCTACGAGCAGCGAAATCATGGCCTTTTTTTCTTCTTTAATTTACTTGCTTGGGAGTTTATCTTGATGTTACATTTTGTAAAAAACAACAACAAAAAACCACTCGAGAAAAAGAAAAAAAGATAAGCTATGAAACATGCTATTAGTAAAAAGATATCGATATGATATGGCTGATCTTAGCACTTTAACGGTTCTAGGTTCAACCTCCAAAGAGCATGAATTACATACTAAAAAAAGTAAGATGATAAAGGGAAGTTCTTTTTTATTTTCTGATATTGCTAATCTTGATAAGACTCATGAACATCGACAGTAAATCCATGATAAATCTTCAAAACATAATCCTCAATTCTGTACAGAAAATTGAAATATTAGCGCGATATGCAATAGCAAATTCTAGTTGCGAATAAATGCCAATATATAAATAGACTACACAACAAAGTTGTAGATAGCTAATGGCTTGACCATTAAGTTTAAACCCACATTCTACCGAGCCATTTCCTCTGTTTTATAAGATAAATGAACTTGCAAAAAAGGATTTTTATATAGATAGATAATCACTCAATCCTTTTACATCAAATAATATAAAACAAAATTATAAAACAAGACCGAGCTTATGTCTATCTAAACATATCACAAGTTATTAATCCTAGCCGGCTATACTAAATTGTCCTGTATTAGTAGCCACGACCTGTCACAAGTGAACAGCACGTTTAAAAGTTGACTATAAAAATCAAACCCATTTTTCCAGAAACCTTTCAATGTAACTTAACTGTAGCTGATCATGCGTTTCTCAACTTGATCTTCATGTTTATTTTACTCATGAGTTAGATATCTAACTACATTAAAGTAAAGTGTCAAAAAGTGTGGTTTTACCCGAGACCTTTATTCTTTGGATGTCATTGAAGAGTCAACTTGAACTATAAGATGATGCTCTTTTTAACAATGGTCAATGGTCAATGGTACTGTGGTACCAAAATCCCAGCGAGACCCGGGTCTTTCGGTAAGTTGAAATTACAAGTGCACTTATTGATAAAGCCTGTCATTTGAAACAATCGGCCGTGAATAGCCTTCAAATAAACCAAAACAATGAAATTATTTGTAGAGTTCATATTGAAAGGGTTTCCAGTAGACTCTGATATCTTAATTGGTTGTATCATGTTTTTGTTTTCGGTACCGACCAGCTCCGGGACTCTTGGTTGATACACACGTGATCACAGCTTATTTACACGTGATCATGTGACTGCGTAAATTGCTGAAAATCCCCACTTAGGGCTGAGCCCTATGACTCAGCAAGTATGAAAAGCATTAGCTAATTAAGGGTACGGTACCATTTCATGTGTGTGAGCAGCCTGTCTGGCAGCACAAAGTCCGAAAAAAATTTTTCGTCACAGGGAAAAGCCAGTCGGGTTGTGTGTACACGCGTACGATCGTGAACTTCTCTCCTTCTCTCTCTTTCTTTTCCCTTTTCTCTTGTTTCTGTTGAATACCCCCCAACGTCAAGCACACACATATTACACACCAAAGATGTCTTCTGAAGCTGCTGTCTCTTACGCTGCTCTCATCCTTGCCGATGCTGAGATTGAAATTTCCTCTGAGAAGCTTTTGGCTTTGACCAAGGCTGCTGGTGCCGAGGTTGACTCTGTAAGTATTGTTGTTGCTTTTTGAACTACTCGGCACGCGTGCCGGGACTGGGACTGGCAAAATAGGTAGATTGATGGTTTGTTTTCGAAAGAGTAAAAACAGTAGGAAAGTTGAGGAGCGGATGGTGGGAAGTGTGAAGCGCATGGCGGTTGACTGTACACTCGGAATTGACAGTCTTGTCTACGAACAGATCAGGCACTGGCCTTGTAGGATCTTCTATTAGATACCTTAGCAAGCACGACCAAAGCAGATGGACCACGCCCCATCAAGACTTCACACGCAAACCTATTCACTTCTTTTACACCACTCTTATCGATATCTTCTTTCTAGCAGACCCATCTGCATCGCCTGTTTTACTTTTTGTTCCAGTTGGACTTCAGTCCCCTCTACCTACAGTACTACTATTTCGTGATTTTTATATACTAACAACCATGGTTTAGATCTGGGCCAACGTTTTCGCCAAGGCTGTTGAGGGCAAGGACCTCAAGGAGCTTCTTTTCGCCTTTGGCGCTGCTGGCCCCGCTGCTTCTGCTGGCCCCGCTGCCGCTGCTGGTGAGTCTGGTGCTGCCGCTGCCGCCGTCGAGGAGGAAGAGGAGGCCGAGGAGTCCGATGAGGACATGGGCATGGGTCTCTTTGACTAAGCACATTAAGTTATTGTCTTTTTCTAGATTATAATTTCCTCTCTCATGTTTAACCAAGAATCTCTTTTTTGTTGTGTTTTTTTTTTATCATTGTTTCTTCTCTTGCTTGGATTAGCATTTGGATTATTTTTTTGTAAGTTTCAATTGTGCTGGACTCGTTAGAATTCGAAGCTGTAGATAGTAAAAGATGTGATTGTTTAATCTCTTGCGTAGCTTTTGAAAGTCCTCACGGCTGGATTTTTGATAAGTTTAACTCAAAGTGATAATGGTTTTAGCCAATATGGAATTTTGTGAATCTAAAAGCGTTATAAATTTGTTGAACATAAAATCTTGATTCTCTAATTAGCTCCCCATTTACTCGTCGTTGCATCATTATGACATTTAAATCAATACATCCAAAATTTCGACTACATCTCAACTCATGACATCAACATGCAAATGGTATTAAAGCGTTTTCTTGATAAATTTGTAGACTGGTCGTTAAAAGGATGCGCATTGAGATAATTAAGATACATAACACAAAAGATAAATATTTTACAAGCCTTTGAAACTGTGAGAGCCGGTAACAAAGTAAAAAAAAAAAAGGAAATGAAACGCTGCAGATACAAAGTAGCATTTATCATTAGTAACTTACGATTCTTTCCTCGGTCGGAGTAGGTGGAGTAGGAGGTGGTGATGAAGCAACAGGAGCTGCCGCTGCAACTACTGCAGGTTCAGTTGTCGTTGCTGGGGTATCATCGCCACTAGTAGGTGATATGCTTACCTCCGCAGCATCAATAGCTGGATCAGATGACACGCTGGATAAGGATGACAACGGCTCCGAACTATGCTTGGGGCGTATTGCAGCGGGTGCTCTATTATCTTCTGCGTTGTCATAGTCGTCATCCTCATGCTCACGTTTATGTCCTACCAACACTGATGGTGGTGGCGAGTCATTAATAGCAAGAGACGCAGTGATATAACTCTCTGCCAATGGCAACACATTTTTTTCCAAGTCCTTGTCCTCCATTTCGTCTTCCTCATCATCGCTGTCTGAGTATGGCACAAGCGACCTAGACGGTGATGATTGTGTCGGAGAATCCACCGATGGTACTCCTGACTCTTCGACCATCTCAAAAACTTTTCTGTCATCAAGGTTGAACACTTTCGCAGCAGTTTCATCCTCAGAACTAGGTGATAAGATCGGCGAAGTATCTTGGTTGATAGTGTACTCGCTATTGTTTGCATGAGTGCCGTCCTCATGTACCTGTTCATCATCTGGTGGCAACAAGGGGCCATACGACGTGTTAAAAAACGCATCCTCTGCATCAATAAACGTCTGATACATCTCAGGTATGAGCAAGGCCAGCGGGGTATATTTAGCCAAGATATGTTCAAGTTCGTACTTGCGAGCGTCAATCAATCGTTTGACAATAATGAGCATATTTTCAGACTGTACCATTGGCTGTAGCGTATCCGATGACTGTTCCTTCATCCTAAGACCTTTTTCAAAAATTTCCAGAACATCGAGACACGCCGAGTTGACAAGGTTATTCTTATTGCCCATCCGTACTAACAGATCTATCAGAGACTCAACCAACCCATTCTGGGCAAAGTGAACCATATATTTTTGATCATCCTGTGTCAGTGCCTGCTTCCAGCATCTTAAAGCTGCCAACTGCATCGTCTGGTGGGGACACATAAACAGCCTACTGATGCCTAGCCACAGCCCGTGCTCAATTGAAAAGAATTGGCATTGGCCTTTATGCTTATTCACACAAAAAGTCAACAGATCACAGAGCTGTTCGTATAATGCACGGTCAGTAAGCGACATGTGTTTGTTAATATTCGGACCCTCGCCTTTACCCAGTTCCGTCAATGCAGAAAATAATTTCCCCCCGCAGTTGGTATAAAAAGAGGCCACAAAAACATCATATTCAAGCTCCTGAGACGATCTCCGCGACGGCAGGTCATCTAAAGGTAGAATATAGTTACTCATGGTATCTAGCACGTACTTAAGCGACTCAACGGCCTGCGACTTGAGCCCAATATCTTTTTCTCTAAAAAACAAATCGACCAGCGTTTGCATCAGAGCAAACGTGCTTTGGGACTGTAGATTTTGTGAATAGTTCCGGATAAGCGACGTGTCGACATCAATAATGGTAAGAAGGAGCTCAGTACCAAGCATGCGTATCGATTCTATCGTGTCATTAAGGGCAAATTCAATGAGGTTAAACAAGCCCGAGGATGTCATTTTAGCAAACAGCTGTTTTTTAGTCACAATCTGCTGGGTTTTACTAGCAAGAGTGATTTCATGTAAAAACCTCACTCCGTCGCGCTTTTGCTGTATATCATGGTTGGTTGACTTATAGATAGCAAAAATCCGGCTAAGATAATCACTAGAGGTCTGAAGGGTATGGATAATGACGGAATGATTGAAATAAATCATGGAGGTAAATATCGGCAGCGTAGAGTCCTCTAGGATTCTGGCGAGAACATCTTTCAGAAACTGCAATCGGTAAGTTTGCTTTATTTTTAGTTTGATTTTGTCGTCGTTGATTGGGACAACCTCTTTGAAATTAAAATCGCCTTGAAAGTGTTGGCGATGGTTAGCCTTAAGAGTAGGGAATGCAGGGTCATCTGAGAAAAAAAAAAGTTAGAGACGTACTTAAAACCCGGCTGATTGATACATACATTCTAGGGCGCCCAGTATTCCGACCACATTTTGATCGTCAATAAGGTTCTCAATAATCCTATTTTCATTCAGCGAGACTGAATCTTGGTTAGCAAGTGAAAAGAACACAAAATAGATAATACTCACATAACAGCTTAACAATTCGACAGATGTTGTGGAGATCTGACAGGCTTTCAAGATCTTCGGCCTTGAAGAATACCTCTACCAGTTTATGTGCATAGTTAGTTTCTGTCAGGAACGAAGAGATAGATTCCCTGGCAAAAGGGATGTTAACAAGTTGAGAAAATGATTCGACAATATCTTCGAGATTATCTAGTGTCGGTGTAGGCGGATAGTTGAGAGGACCTGCAATGAGTTCCGAGTAGTCACCTTCTTCAGTACTGGTGACAACTGTGATAGAGATTTTCTTTGCGGAGGTGTGCTGTACATGAACGAGATAATCACAGACAAGTGAACAGCCATCAGCCTCTTGAAAGCTGAGAGCCATATCGTTCTTTTCAGCTTCACTCCAAACGATGAGAGTTTCTTGCTGCTTGTGAAACTGGATCTCACCTGCAATATGCTTTTTCAGGAGGACCTCGTTGATGTTGTCTTCATTAAGAACAACAACGTAAGGTTCGTCGTTAATGAACTGGCCAGAGCAGAGGCCAGTTCCTTTGTCATTCCATTCGTCTTTGCACAACTCATAGACCTTAACTCGTTTCGAGGGTGTCGATTGTCTGATGCTTTTATTCATCGCGTTGATCAGCGGATGAACACAAACGGCGGACCAGATTTCGGAATGTGTGGTTGAATATGGGATGCTAGTAGCTAAGTTTAGGTCTTGATAATATTTGTTTTTGCTATTTAGGGGCAGGTCGTTGGCGTGTAAGTGGTGTACATATAAATCGTTATTATCGAGTCTGGATCGAGTAGATTGGACGACGATGTGGTTTTAGCTTTAGTGATGGGAGGGAAATTCGAGATACGGTGCAAGAAAGGCAGCCAGTGTCAAAAAAATTAATGCGAGATGCGCTGCAGCAGATGGTGGTGGTACTTAATTCAAGTTCCGTTGTGCAAAGCGATAGAACGGAAATCTGGTGGTGTTGTAGACGGTGGGTTGTAAAAGAAGAAAAAAAGGTAAAAGACGCGTCGCCGTGAGATGATGATGGTGGGTTGGGGGCGAATTCGAACTTCGACAGACAGGCAAAGACGACGCAAAATTAAGAAAAGTTGAACAAAATAAAATAAACAAAATAAAATGAACCAGAACCTTTTGTAGAAACCACCAACAAACAACATCAATAGACAACATCATCAGTGTTTTTGATTCAGAAACTAAACAGGGACTGGATTGTTATTGAAGTTTCTTTGTTGGCTCAGCATCATTATGTTGCCACAGCCGGCCGTTTGTGCACAGTACAAGCCATCTCGTTCTTTAAGGGAAAACGCTAGTCGCTTCCGGACCGCCTTTAAGCAATCAAGACAACCTGGTTTTTATGCCCATTTTTCAGTTAAATTTCATTGCTTTTCTTGATATGAAGCGTATCTCATGCCTATTATCGTGTCTCACTCATCTTTTCTGTGTATTCATTTTATGTACAGGTAAAACAAGTCATTTGTATATATTCATTTGTAACCATTATCATTTTGGCTGCCCTTGAGTTTTGCGAATGGTGCCCAGTATATGGTTGCCTTAAATACAGTAGAGCCTCTTTTAAAAACCGATTATGCTGTCAAATTCTTCTACGGGTATCATATTTCAGAGTTCATATGAAGAATACCACCCAACTGGCAGGTCTGGCCGGAATGAATTTTAATACGCAATCTAAATATTTTGAGCGGCTAACGCTTTATTTAAACCAGACTATTCCTAATATAAGTTCCGTAGGATTCCTAAAAAATTCAGTAGTAGAGACTCAGCGTCTAATCTCTACAGATCAGACTCATGTTTTTCAATAGAGTCTTCCCATCTGCATTGAAGTCTATATCAGACTTTTGATTGCATTGTGCACATTTGATCACCTTTGCGTCTCCAAGATTGGGATGAAGGGTCCCACGTTACCTGTAAGTTTTTCTAGTGTATTCTTCACTGTAAATGAGAACTCTACAGTTTGGGTACTCTCTGGTATTGTTCACTAACCGTTTATTAAATCTGTAGTGACTACAAATAAGTATATTTCTAGCCGTCTTTGAGTAGCTTTTCCTCTGACTTCTAGAAACCATATTCTAAATCTCGGATTTGGATTGGAATATAGCATTGTGATTTTTGTAGGTTCGATTTGTTACCTTTTTGTGGGATTCATTAAGAAGATTTCGAATTCGACGTTGAATCCGTCTTCTCATTTTTTGTAATTGTTTCTTTACGAATGTTTGATCTTCGATTGGGTCCGTTAACCGTGAAACTTATCAATAAAACGACTGAGTCTATGAAATACCGAGATATATGATTTTTTTGGCTTAATGATAATACAATTTGGGCCAAATCTACTACAAACGGCTCAGACCCCATGATCAAAGGCAGCGACCTTATTTTGTGAAGGTTAATTTGTTTGTCCTGTCTTTTGGGAATGAAGAGATAGAAATGACTAGAACGTTTTACGATGAGTCTAAAATAATATTCTAGTTTATCTGATCGTTCTTCTACGCTCTTTATAAGTTCTTTTCCAAAAGCCTTGGGAGAGAATACCATATTTAATTTGTAATTTACTGCATGGACCGCAATTTGATCACTTGGTGCCATCCTTTTGTTGAAATAGATGATGGAATTGTTATTATTTTTTGTATGGTTATTTGGAATGGCATTCAGACTGTCAACCATGATTTCATCCCTAATATTGTAAGAGGGGGTGACCTAAGGCTTATCGTTTGCATTATTACCATGATTTTTTCTCCAACCAGCTTAGAATCCATTGCTTTTTGTTGCCAAGCACAATGACAATGGACAAGGCTTCAGAGAGTTCCTGGGTGACATAATCATTCGGGTTAGCTTCGTTATTAACCATGATCATTTAAGCAGTGTTGTTGCAGATGACTTCAAAGAGCCCGAAATCAAATTAGACGAGCCAAAAACCATATAAGAAGAGTCCAAAACCATGTATTCACAACATGTCATTGTACAAGACAATAATTCTCTTTGACTTCTCCTGGATAGACTCGTTACAAAAGAGAGATAACTGCTTTCAAATTTCAATCTAATTTTGAAATATTTAATGACTTCTGTTTCTGGGTAGAACCTATCGAGGATTTCAACCTTTCTCTAGTCTTTTTGGTAATCCGAGAATAATTAGGCATATCAGATTTTATCTTTGTTGGCAACATTGCTGGAGAAATCTTCAAATGCTCTAGACACAGGTACTTTAGAGTACGATAGTTTTCCTCCTGGGGTCCAATGGATCGAACTCTTCTATATAAACGAAACAACGAACTAGTAGATACTTGACAACATTGTTTAATTTTGGAACCAGTAGTAGATATATTGATAGAAAATCAGTTTATTTTCCTTACATCCTGGTATTGAGATACTGGGTGTTATGTATCTCAGGTTTCCCTTAGCACATGGATACTTTCATGGAAAATTCGGCGCCATCGAACGTCTGAACTCATTGCGCGCACTGACACCGCTATTTTGCCAGTCTCATAAAGACAAATAAATTGTATAACAAAATGACATACAAAGAAAACGTGGGGTTTAAAGTATTTGTTGTTATTAGACTGACAAGGTAGCATTGTCAAGGTGTATAAGTTTAGATGTTCTATGGCGCCGAATTCTTCATAAATATTTTCATGTGCTAAGAGCATAGATAGATAGATAATCAGTTTATTGTCCTTACATCAAATGGTTACATACAAAGTTTTAAAACAAAACGATATACAAAGAAGACATGAGATTTCAAGATATTTGTCTCTATGAGACTAGCAAAGTAGTGGTGTCAGCGCGCGCAATGAGTTCAGACGTTCGATGGCGCCGAATTTTCCATGAGAGTATCCATGTTTCTAAGAGCATTATAGTGATGTATTTGATATTATCTATAGCGCCTCAATTATAGTTGTTTATACTCAGTCACTGTAATATGCGCTGCCAGACTAGAATTTATTAAAAAGAAAAAAAGAAAAAAAACAGAAGCGTTACCAAAATACTGGTAAAAAAATTAGCTGATGTTAAAAAGTATCTCCGATACGGGGAATCGAACCCCGAACTGCTCGGTGAAAGCGAACCGTGCTAGCCGTTACACTATATCGGACTAATATCTATTGTTGATTCTTCTAGAATAAACAATTTTGAATAATTGTCACACAATTATTTAATAAATAACTTAATTCAATTAGTAAAATACTAGAAATGCCATTTAAATAAGCTGAAATATCAAATAATAATAAAACTAAATATTCTTATCAAAAATATATATATTTTCTTTGACAGACATCCTAATAGGATAAATCTAAAAACTTTATAAAAGTGTAATTAGGCACTATGGCCGAGCGGTTAAGGCGAAAGATTAGAAATCTTTTGGGATTTTCCCGCGCAGGTTCGAGTCCTGCTGGTGTCGTTACTTTTTTGAACCAATACTTTTTGTTGGCCTATATGATAGGTGCTTTGCTAATGCTATGTACCTTGACAATCCATAGCGTGCGCCAATATCACTACCTTGACAGTCTCATAGAGACAAACTCTTTTGAAATCTTATGTCTTTGAGTTCGGTGCCATAGAACATTTGGACACATAACGCGCGCTGATACCGTTACCTTGACAGTCTCATAGAGACAAACGCCTTTGGAATATCATGTCTTCTTTGTATGCCATTTTGTTATACAATTTATTTGAGTCGAGCAAGACATTTTCATTTTATGTAGAGATAGTAAACTAATCATTGAAGATCATATTTAATTTAATATATTTATCTCAACAAAATCTGATAAGTAATATATTCAATAGGTCTCAAGATTTCCAGCATTTGTTGGTCCTAATTTTTTTACGAAATCAGTCTGTATGTGAAGTAAATCGTTCAAAATTAGAATTTCAATTTTCAATTTTATTTGCAGGGAGGGAAAGTAAGTAAATATTCAACAGGCTGTGATTCTAAGTTAACTATCGATCAAGTAAGTACAATGGTTATTTAAAAATCTTAACCACCGCTTGAATACTCTTCTTGTTGCCAGTGAGAAGATTGTGGCTAAATTTTGGGAAGACTTCTTTTTTTTGTATCTGTGCCCAGACTCGCGGAAAGTGCTTCCACTCACCAGGTGATTGGTCGTATTTGGTTTTACCGGCTGTACGGGCAGCTATGGTTCCCTTCTGTAGCCCCCACTTTTCCTATTTTCTTTTCTGACTATCTTGAAATAGAGCACAAGGGCACTGTTTCTAGTCAAATTTTATAAACCTCTTGAGAATAGAGAGAAAATCAGTTTATTGTCCTTACATCAAGTGGTTACAAATAAATTATATAACAAAATGACATACAAAGAAGACATGTGATTTCAAAGGCGTTTGTCTCTATGAGACTCTCTTGAGACTAGTGGCAAGTTTTGCAAATTTTCAAAGTTCTCTGACATTGGCCTTTTTTTAAGGCACTTTATTGTCCTACAAAAAAATGAAGTACTTCAAACATTCAGACGTTACTTAAGCAAATATTGAGTGGTGTTCAAAAAAAAGTAATGCTCCGTGGGAGGCTCGAACTCTCGACCTTCAGATTACAATTGTAATATGAGACTGACGCTCTACCGACTGAGCTAACGAAGCATCAACTTATTTGTAAATTTATCATGAACATCACAACAATAATAATCAAAACATTTTAAAATTGAACTGATACAAGGACATTTAATTTTTTTAGAGAATACATTGTCAAGAAATCTATAAAAGTGAGAGATTCATATGGAATCATATCATGACTTGGTGGGATGAAGAAATGAATATCTGGGTAATTAGAAGCCTGACTCGCTAACTACAGCAAAAATGTCCTCACTGATTTTCTATCTAAAAAATCAGGTTTCCTTTAGCACATGGAGATATTCATAAAGAATTCGGCGCCATCGAATGTTTGAACTCATAACACGCGCTGACACCACCACCTTGACAGTCTCATAGAGACAAACGCCTTTGAAATCACAGCAGATGTCTTCTTTGTATATCGTT
>Ga0160505_100751_pt1 | contig 16877 bp, 15 predicted proteins | sample DIDeMG_FD_108225 | JGI IMG/M metagenome (GOLD analysis project Ga0160505, IMG submission 108225) | Enriched chicken feces microbial communities from UW Madison campus, WI, USA - DID2874_E49_Stillage MG | ecosystem: Host-associated > Birds > Digestive system > Large intestine > Fecal ... | reverse complement strand
TATCGTCTGGTGTCCTGCTTTTGCCCTATCGTACATTGGGCGCATATGCAAATAACCTCTGCAATCCTAGTGAAGTATTGCACGGTATGCATCGATCAAGCGCAAAGTGCTGTTCTTTAAACCCTCGGCATGAGCAAGTGTCACGTTTAAGAGAAAAGAACTTCAATCTATTGTTGGAAGTTGTCGAAAGATCTACAGAAAATGAAAGCAAATAGTAAAGACATCGCTAATTGAAACTTCGTCGCAATCGATTAATCAATTCTGTTCGATGCCTCGAATATTTAAGATTGCTAGTGACTTATTCATAGGACCCCTTGGTTGAAGAAATTGTGTACAATTAGTTCCGATTGACGGAACCATCCGTTGGTGTCCATGGCAATCCGCCCTCGCGGAATTGTCGGGCAATCTCTTGTAATTTCCCAAGTAGAATAACCGCCAACGAGGTCCTCTAAGAGTTTAACAGGAACAGCTCAATCAATAACATCCATTTAAGCGAACCCAGAATTAAGCACTTCGATAGACGAGAATCCCATGCACGAATGAGGCTTATATGACAGATACGTACATATTCTTGCGCACCTCATGCGTTATTTCCAGGTACCATTAATATACAAACATCATAATTTTCTTGGCAAAAACTTATAGAAGCAAACAAATAGGACTGTTTTAATCTTCTTTGCATACTCTGCATGGGTATATTCTCAGGGGATCGATTTGAATTTGAAGATTTGGGCATTCTGATTTGGAAAACCTCAGGGAAATGAGGAACCTCTTCAATCTGGTCTTGAATGTCAGGAGATTTAAGCCCATTCTTTACGCAAGCGAATGTTTTATTGTCTATGCAAGTTTGCACCCTCAATAGCCCACAGAACGCAAAGTTCACTTATGAAACACTGAACGTTTCCGACGCGTAGTTAATGCAATTGTTCCTGAGTTCCAAGCAAAAAACGGACCTGTCTGCATGCCTGCCGTATTGTCATGCAGTCCGGTTAAGGTACTCATTTATGGTGAGTAGGATTCAAATATTAGATGGATTGGGAAGGCGGCCTTCTATTCTTGGAGCCGACCCGCTGTACTTAGATTTGTTGCATGAAAGCGAAATACCGGTACTATTCATAGCCTGAGAATTGACCCTGCTCCAGCTAAAGATCGAATATAAAAGGGTGGACAATTTCCCACCATTTTCGTAATTCTTCTGTACAACATCTCTATCAATGAAGTTCTCTACTGTCTTGTCCGCCGCTATCACTGTGGCTTCTATCGCCGCTCCAGTCTCTGCCACTGGTTTGTTTGACTTCTGTGATCTTTCCACTACATTCAAGAAGGATCACTACGGGTCTGTTGATGTTGTTGTCTGTAAGCCTCCAAAGGTTGTTACATGTGGTTCTACTGACACCCAGAAGAGAGATGTTGTTGAGGTTGACAACACTGTTGAAGAGGAAAAGAGAACCTTCTTGCTCATCCCAGCTGCCGCCTGTGCTGTGTCGGAGGTTATCAAGTTGAAGGAGGACTTGTTCGAGTGTGTGATTAACTTCGAGCTTTCTAAGTGGAACTTCATCTTCAACCTTTTGGGTAACATTGTTTCCAAGTTTTACTTCTCTGGTTGTGGTGTTGGTGATGGTATCTTCACTTTGATCAGCGGAAAGATCATCAAGGTCAAGAAGTGGTCTCAGTGGTCCACCTCCATTGTCGTCAAGCCTCAAAGAATCAACGGCAAGTGTTGTTTGCCAAAGGACCTCAAGCTTAACATCGAGTTCGGTGGCTCTGGTACTTTTTTCTCCGCTTTCACCAACATCTTCAAGAAGTCTTTCTCTTGGTCTTTCGCCCCTGTTAACGGCAACTTCGTTGACTTTGACTGCTACAACGACTTCTTCGGCTCCTTGTCTGCTAGAGACCAGGAGGAGGTTGCCGCTTTGGAGGCTGCTACTGGCAAGAGAGGTGCTGAGGCACTCTCTCCAAAGTTCCAGAAGAGATTCTTGTCTTTCACTTCTTCTTTGAGTGTCTTCAAGTCCATCAGTGTCTCCGGTACCACCTTCAAGAACTTCTGTTGGGACTGTGACTGTTAAATAAGTTATTAAGTATGCTACACTTAAGATACCTTTAAATTCAATACAAAAAATCTCAAAAAGAAAATAGCTTTAGTGGTATGCTCACTGTTCAGTAGTTCCAGAGCCATTTTTCGCAACCACTATGCAACATTAAGGAGGTACTGTGCAATACCGTTTACTGATATTAATGTTTATGACAACTAGTAACACTAGAAAAAATAGGAAATACTTCTAAAGAAGCTAGCTTTCTTGTACTACCTACAGCATTCTTGAATCGTGAATCGTGATAATTAGCAACTTATGCATATGAAAAATCACCAAAGCTCCGTCTTGCCTGCACGTTGATATCCCACAGTAGAATTCCACCATCTTCACACCCAATATATAGTTGATTCTCAAACCAGTCTACACCTGAGAGTTCCATCTCTCCATGTGTATGGTTCACAGATTGCTGGTAAGAATCATGACAGAATCGAGGGTGGTATGGTTGAGGTTCAGTTTGCCACCAATCACCGATATCAGCCTCAGCACCCTCCAAATCGAGTCTCTCTCTCACATCATGTGGATCCACTGAGTGTGTTGTGTGTTCCGTCAAACCATCATTATCGACATCAAACGAGCCATTAATATCACAATCATTATTAACATGTGCAGGTGTCGAGCTCCACTGTGGATGATTAAGACGAGGTGGAGCATTCAGAAGGCTCGAATTCTCACATACTGGAATAGCAGGTGCCTGGTATTCGTAATCTTTGAAAAGTTTCGGATTCTTTTCAGAAAGATATTCGTAATCATAAACCAAGGGAACAGTGAACTGTGTTGATGATTCATTGTAGATGGGAAATCGCTTGTGATTGTCAACACGGTCGATATCCAAATCAGTTTCTGAGTTTCTATTGTTGTCAAAGTTGTAACTTGGTTCTGATTTGAGAAGCTTATCTCTGATGCTGAGGCGCTCGTGCTTGATGCGACCAAACTGGTCCAAAGCAAATGGGAACACAATCACCTGGTGACCGTTGTTTTCCAGATCACGGAGATCAATAAGATGAACTCGTCCAACTTGTTCCAGGATGACCAAAAGATCTTGAATTGGGGACTTTAAGAATTTGCAGCATCTAAAAGCACCAGAGCTGTGGCCCGGTCGGGTAGATTTGACTTCGCGAAGAGGTGTCTCCCGTCTCCGCAAATCATAAAGTAAGCATGTTCCGTTTTGAAAGGCGCATGCAAGAACTTGCTCGTTGTTATGATAAGATATTCCGAACCCTGAATCATGAGGAGTCTTTATAGTATAAATAGTCGCGGTTTCCTCGCGAGGATCTGCCAAGAAGATGTTTCCAGAATCGCCTGTTATTGTCAATAATCTACCATCTGGAGATTGGTGAACGTTGTTCAAAGAGGTATTAGGTTCACAAACAATGCTGCGCGTGGCAGTCACGGAATTATTGCTGACGTCCACAATATATAAGCTCGAATCGTTGTTACACACGTATGAGGTATATTGGGAAGAGCTTCCCTCTTTTGAATATATTGTCACGGAGTTATTGATCATTTCTCCCAACTTAAATGTCATATCCGTTTCCATTTCTGGGGTATACAACGAAAAGAGTCCCTTCAGAGGTCGAGAGTGTGAGCTTCCGGGAATTTTGCGTGTTAAGTCTGGAATGTTCATCAGATAGACTTTCGACAGTGAGGTCACAACTCCACCAGCCACTACTACGCCCCCAGGAGAGTGGTTGAAGCATCTCGGAAAGTATGGGAGGCGCAAGTAGTCGTGGCTCTTCACCAGTGGTTCATTCTGCGGATAAACAGGTAACACCCGGATGGAATCTTCGTATGTGTGATATATATTGCCATTTAGAGAATCAATCTGGAGTAAGTCTCTGATTTGCCAGTGATTGATGGATGAACGCACATTGGAGATAAAGAGCGGGTGTGGGCGCAAGTATTTGAGCGCATGATAGTAGTTCTGGAAACATGGGTAGCAAGAAGCTGACAGGGCACGGCGTCCCAGGCCGATCAACAGTCTTTTGCGCTCCTTACCAGCCAACTCAGATATGGCAATCGTCATTTTGGGGAGAAGGAGCTAATGGGGGATGGATCGGGCAGATTAAGGAAAATTTTTCGCAACTTCGAAGGTGGAGAAAGTCGGTCACCGAGTATTCGTGGTATTATTTGTTGCCAAATTAGCTTGATTCTTGTGGAAAACTAATCAAGTGGTGTTAAGAGTGGAGTTGGGGACCACATTCCTTATAAAGCAAAGAAGATCGTTCCTGCAGGAAGTCCTGATTGCGTGGGGTCATGCGATAAGATTGGGAGCCTTGACTGAAACTGTAAGTGGGTGCAAATGGGAACCAAGAAAACCGTGGTTGAAATGAGAGTTTCTTATGGCCAAAATTACGGTATTTATGTGGGTATGAAATCTGTGCTTAGTATCTGTAGGTGGGAATGGAGAACTGTGGGATTTTATTTCATTCGTCTGCGTTCAGACGTTGGTTATTGTGGATCTGGACTAATGGGATGTTGCGAGTTCCTTTTTTTTCTGAATCTATGGTCACTCAAATGAGATTATCAAATTGGATGATCTGGCTTTTTTTTGCATGGAGAAGTAAATGAGCCTCTGCATGAAATTTTGTTGAAGTCTCAGAATCTCTTCCTTATAGTCTCTTCGCTTTATTTTTTTTCAACTTCTCATGCTCTTAGCTCCCTCCATCTTTAAAACTGTTTGTTATCCCCCACCCAATGTATGGCGCTGCACAAGAAAAAAAGGAATTTCTACAATATCCACGCTCTGGACCATCATCATAAAAGGCCCAAATGTGAAAATTTTCCATTTAGGATCATCTCAAGTCCTGCTTGTATGTTTTCTTTTGTTGTGATTCTACAAACATGTTGGGCTACAGGCAGTCCTTTCCTATTGCTCGTGACATCATCATCTTGACTATATTCACGACTTTTGGAACTATCACGTAACAACCGTTATCATGCACACTTCTATGATATAAGTCCGGCTCCTTTTGAACGTGTAGACTTTCCGTTATTCCATGCAGATATTCCGTTAACTTTCTTATTCTTTTACAGAATAAATATTTGAAACCCTGATTGTGATCGCTTCCTGTCAAGACATGTACATATTGGCATCTTTATATCATCCAACTACTTTGTATGTGCTGCTTGATTTGGGCTGCTGTCTTCGGCCTTCTTTTTTCCCGCGTGTAAATGTTCTTCAGTGATTTCATGTCAGATTGAAACTTGGGTATATTCACGGAACCTCAAATCTACGAATCTTATCGCTTGCCTTCCGTTAATTATTAAATAATGACTATTAAGCACCCCAAGCTCTCTTCACCCATCCACAATCTCTGATATCATCTTTCTTGGCATCAACCTTCCAATTGTTGTTTGGATCGTCATACTTTCCGTCAAAATCACCAGCTGGCTTGGATATGCAGAGGGGCTCTCCGTTGGGCAAAATGCAACGCATCTGAGAGGATGGGAAGGGACAAGAACAGTCCTTGGGTCCTGTAACGCACTCCAATGTGCCAGGACACAAATACTTTGAACATTTGCTCTCTAGAATTTTCTGCTCGATGTCAACGGCACTATCTTGTTTTTGTTGGTTAAACTGATTCTGGAAAAAGTCAAAGAGGTTTGCAGACACCAATGCTAGAAGCATACTTGTGTATATGAACTTGAGCAACATAACTGTATGATTTCTATTTGACACTTAAAGATGGTGGAACTTGTTGATGGTATCGGTGGTGGAGCCAGGATTTTTACACGTAGCTTTCTGTTTGTGCAGGAGGTTCCTACTGGTTGCAAACGTTACACGCCATCGGCATACCTGACAAATCTCAAAGATTATATATAAATATTAATGTTTCTTCGTTGTGTCTATTAAATCTTCGGTTTATCTTCGGGAGGCTGATTGCTAGTGAATCTCAGTTCTCGGTTAGCTCTGCCAGACTGGTTAATCAGCCGAACAAAATTCTCAACCTACTTAAAATCAACTTTTGACTATGTCAAATCTCTGTAGTATTTTACAGACACATGTTCCATTATTTCCATATATTTCATAGTTTTCTAGGTCGATCACAATGACGTATAAAGAAATCAGCGACGAGAAGATCAAGCGCAAATATCGCCAAACAGGTGGATTGACAATTAACACTCCCAGCATTTCCCATTCTTCTCCCAAGTCAAAACACTTTATAAATAAGCAGTCAACTTCCTCAATTGATTCTACGTTCTCTGATGACGAGTTCAACTTTCTGTCTGGCGCTGACGAATTTTACTTCCAGAATCCCAGCCCTCCTACTAGTACATCAAGTTACATGGAAGAACTTCATGTACAAGAGAACTGGAAAAGCTACTCTACTCAAGCTCATGACTTAACATTTAACCAGTACAGTCTGATTGAAATTGATAAAACCAACACCAATGATAAGGCTGTTCCCAACTGTGAAATATCCACATCATCTACCACCCCGCAAATGATGATTGATCTACCATCTCCTATTCCGAAAGATTTTGAAAATGACAATTTGAACTATCTCATTATGGATACACCCCTAGCACATACTGAGATGTGTACTATCTTTCCTATCGATAACGAAGAATCTTCCAAGCAACAAGAGGACAACGAGACTGAAATCCAGGAAGTGACTAAAAGTGTCATTCGCCAGTTACGGTACCACTGCCAAGTTCGAAAGTATGATGTTCTCAAAGCCAATTTAGCTGCCATAGACTCAACAAGCGTCACTGAGAGAGAATTGAGTAGGGTGGGTTGGGGAGACACAGACAGTCAAGCGTTCTTCCGTGATGACCCACCTACATTAATTTGGAAAACTGATGTTCATCAGAACATTGGTGCTCCCATCCTTCACGAGGCTCCTCCTTACTCTGAACACACTGGAGAATTAAGTGAACCCTTGGGATGTTTGTCACCTAAATTCAATTTCAATAGCAGCCAATCGTTGAATGTTGCCATTGAGAATGCCAATTTACTCCTTGTTGACCGACAGAAGGTTCGGTACAATGAAATGAACGATTTGTTTGAGGCGGCTCATAAACATGTGAAGATCTCAGTAACCAATTTCATCGAGCTCTTGGGAATGGTTATCGATGGAGTTAAGACGCTCAATTCAATTACTCATAGAATGCTTGCATGTCAGATCAGATATTCAGAGATTAAGGTGGGTGCAGCAAAAACTCTACCCACAGAAGGGGCCCCGTGGATCTTCATCGAGAAGGAACTTCTATTATGTATGGTTGATGACGATAACATTCGAAATGAATTATTAGCTAATAGGAAATTCTTTCGAGACTCAGCTTCGTTTCTCCTGAATCATTTGAGGTCAACCCTCACCGAAGTAATCAATGCGATGATTATAAACGACCGTCTCGAGGATCTTTATCTGAAATTTATTTGCGATATGGGTGACTCATTGGAAGTCGGTCAGCTTTCATTTCTGTGCTATTCCTCTTACATGAGCCACATTGAATTCATTGTCAACAATGCAAAAGCGTTTTCGGATTTTGACTTCGAGAGTATGATGGAGAACTTAATTTCAAATCATGCAAAGTTGGAGAAGCTCTGTAATTCTATGTTTGAATCTTCGCAGGAGCTTTATCACCACTTCAAAGCGCGGTTGATGACAACATGAGTATAATTGGACTTCAAATATACTTCATAATTACTACATAAAAGAAATCAAGTTCAATGTTAAGTTTGTGCATTAAAATATGAAAAATAAACAAGCAGTAATAGAATTGAAGGGAGGCCGGCGAATTACTTCAATGACATGTAAGTAGCTGTTGCCTGGTAATTTATTGATGGACTCTTCTCCTTCTTTGGGGTGCTAGTTAAATTCATTGTGTTCTCTTCTTTGCATTTTTCTTTTCTTTTGAGGAAATTGAGCTTAGACTTGATCGAAGCCTTTGTCGAGGCAATCGAGAATGTTTCAGAGTGTTGGTCGGATTTCTTTTCAGACATTAGGTTGAGAATTTTGAATTGGACGAAAGGGGGGGGTTTTATTCCTACTTATATAGGGTTCCTAGTATGTGTTAGAATTGATGAGCCATACTTTCCATGGACACGGATTGAGACTTGTTAGTCAGCAGCCGCTTATTAACAGGAAACGTTGTGCGGCTCTCATTAGTTTTTGCTTTCAGAGTGTGTATCTCCGTCATATTTCCATAATAAGCATGCACGGCTTCTGAAAGAAGCTGATGAGTCACAAAAATACTCTCATGTCGACCTTGTCTGTAATTTCCCTATATTGCTGCAAAGCCATTCCAGGAAAGTTAATAATAAATAGAGGAAGCGTTTGCATTGCATGCATTAAATTCTTGGAGTATCCGTCAATTGATGTAGGAGCAAATGACTCAACTGGTACGTTCGTGTGCAAAACTTAATTTCAAGATTTAGAACAATTAATATATTTGAGATGCAAAAAGATTAGACACATTGCCTTGAAGAAAAGGAGTTTAAATTGAAGCAGAAGTAAAAAAGTGGAAAAAATGAAGGGGCGAGCTGGGAATTGAACCCAGGGCCTCTCGCATGCTTGTTTTTCAATTCAGTGCACTGAATCGTCGCCCAAAGCGAGAATCATACCACTAGACCACACGCCCGATCTGTTATGAATATAAATGCTTTGGTAATAGTAGGAGGATATTTTTGAGCCTTGAATTCCGTTTTTCTTGGTTTTCTATCTATTCTTTATTTGATAACTGATATCTGAGTAAAATCTTTTGGTAAGGGAGAATTTAGGTGAGTACTGCACCCTTTTCTTTGATCGTGGTGTTTAGCTCACATTCATTCTAAGAATTGAGATATAAAAATTGCCTTTAAAAGAATATAAGCTACAAATCATTATAAGAAGTATCTTTGAGATTGCTTAACTTATTTTTCAAAAATAATTGCAAAGATTTCCCAGACAACAAGAAACGTGTTAGTGGACTCAGTTTACATACGTATTCAAAGAGACAGGAAGTGAATTAATGCAAATCGCACTTCAATAGACTATTAGCAAGATTGAAATCTGAACGTAGAACAACAATCACCTCTGGGCCACTCTGCAGCACTGAGGTCCTTCAACACAAGCAATTTTAGCCTTTTAAAGTCATCGAAGATTTCGGGGTAGTCGAAAACGCTGAAGAGGGAGTTCCCGAGAGATTATTGGTCTTGACCAGGAGGGGGTGGCGCCTCGTATAATTGAATAAGCCATCATGGAAGCACTCACCGTTTTTAGTTGAGTCGCGTAACTTTAGTAGTCAAAATCCTTTTGGGGGCTTCTGATGTTGGATTATATGGCTGCACCCACATAACGAATTAGAACAGTCAAATTGAACTATCAAATTTTTTTCTTAAGTCTTAGCAGGGGTGTTGATTTAACCTCAAAATCATTGGGTTTGTTCTTCAAGGCCTAACTTCTGTATCAGGGCAATCATATATTATCAGTACTTCACACTAGAGTCAAGATCGTGATCGGAGTGGAGCTTTCTCATTAAGTCGATCGTGAGCTCTTGGTATTAGTTTCAATCCCTATGAAACGATATACTATTCAATTGCTCAATTCTAAAGCACGCAATGCATCTTCAACTTCCATCTTCACCTCTTCTAATGCCCGCTTCTCCGATCGAACTCCAAAATACCAAATCATGCCGTTAACTATCCCGGTTATGCCGATTAGTGTGCTCCCTATAGACAAGAAAATTGTTGCCCAGGGCAGAGCGATTGCTGCAAAAGTTATAGCAATCTGGATGAGTACCACAACAATTAGTGAAAGTATCAAATGCCATTTCCTCCAATTTTCTTGAAATGGAATCGTCTCGTTCAAATAATTCTCAACGTTGGCGATCAATTCTTGGTACACCTCTGACTTTTCCGCAACAGAATGATGAGTTGTATCAGATACAACAGTCTTTATGGCTAACTCCACACAGTAAGCAAAATGGTCCGAGAATGAGCATGATATGGGAAGAGGTAATAATTCTGTAAAGTGTACACCTGCCAGAATTGGAGTGAGTCTATCTTGGTCGATCAATGCGTAATCCAATCTGCAAGCTTCCCATGGCGCCCTATTAGCTCTCCAGGTATTTATTCTTGAATTGCATGTAACTCCTCCCCGCTCTATCTGTTCTCGGGCATCCATGACCGCAATTTCATCACTCAGAAGGGCCAGTTCACCATGTAAGACATCCCAAGAATCTGCAAGTTCTCCTTCGATGGTGAACAATCTGTACGGAAGCAGTCCAGGTTTGGAGTTCAAATCGCCCACTTGAACCACAGCATATCCAGCCTTCCGCAAGGTGCTAACTAATTTGGCCAAATCCCACGCCTGACATGCTCTATGAGTGGCATAGGCAGCATCTCCAGTTTGGGCATATGGAGCATGCATGTGAGAGTTCAATAGAGCTATTTTGCTTGAGCCTGTGACCTTTGGATCCAATATCGTCACTGCAATACTCTTTCCGACAAACCAATCGCCTCGAAAAAAAGCACTTGGTCTTCCGTTGATTGGAAATCTATATAAGAATGTGCTCGAGATAGGCACCTTCAGCAATATTGATAGTCCAGGACCGGTAAGTATACCCGAACGAAACTGCCTTCTATACGGGAAGATGTGCTTACATCGACTCTCAATGTAATCCCAGTCCTCTTGCACCCAGACTTCCTGTAGAGCCACTACATCGTAATCCGATTGTGCCAATTGGTGGGCGATAGCGTTAAGACGCTCCTTGCGGTGCTTCGAGACATATTTGAGCCCCCATGTGTTAAACGTGAGAAGCTTTAAAGGCTTTTTTTCCATATTTTGGTTTGTAGGACTTGTTTTAGTTGCTGAAGTCGCTTATTTACAACTGGTGTATGTACAGGTTGCAATGACTGCCCGTGAGTGGCTGCGAAACTGTTACCCATCGCTCAAGAGAATGGAATTTCTTCCATGTGTTTACAGCCATGCTTATTAAAATCCGTTTTGATACTACAAGATTGACGAAACTCTTCTGAGCGTAAAGAAAATGCTCTATTTAAGGTTAAAAAAGACCTCGAGCTTTACGGCCAGGAGACCTTGACAGCAAACGTGTTGAAGTAATAACCTGCAGCGGAAAAAAAAGTTCGCCATTTCTCAATATTAATACCGATAGCAATCAAGGCATGCTTTACTTTTCATAAGCAGTCATATTTTCGTGTCTTTCGTTTTTCTTTGTCAGTAGGCATTCCATCAATGATCATACAAAAATCGCACTTTGTGCACCCGTACATCATAAAAGTTACTGCAACAATCATGCACAACCCTGTAAACAAACGACTTCACACTCTGAAAATACCAAATGTTCTCAGCAGGGGGCAGCCGACTGTCACTCGAAGAATTCGAAGATGTGAAGAATCAGATGGAGTCTTTCTCTCTTCGTTTCAACAATCTAGTATTGGAGAAGAAATCGCAAGTTCTCAACTCCAAACAACAACATATTAATCATGTCAACGAGCTAGAACGCAAGATTCAAAACCTAAGAGGCGAGATTGAGGCCATCAAGGCTCGGAAAGCGAAAACTTCGAAGGTCATTGGTGAGACATTTGACGAATTGAGTGCCAAGCAGTCAAAGGTGGAGGAAATGAATGCTCAATTACAAACACTTACAGAGGAGAAAGAGAAACTTGAAACAGAAATAGAAGCATTTAAATCACTGATTAGCGGCTTAGAAGAGCTGCTCAAGTCATCACAGAATAATTTGAATAAGCAGCTGGCTAAGGATGTTGGGGAACTAACAAAATATGAAATGTACTTAGGACTACGAATCGAGGCAGTGGATATCGACTTACTTAAATTCAAATTTACTAATATTGATGCCAACGATATTGATAAAGAAGTCTGGTGTGAGTTGTTCGTGGGAGAAGAGAAATACAAAATCATGGGCACAGATCCCACCCTACCGAATCAAATAGTCGGGCAGATCGAAAATGATTTCAACGAGCATGGAGAATTCATATTATTCTTGAAAGATATGAGACGAGTACTCCGCGATGCGGCATAACTCTTTTATTAATAATATAAATGGACAGGAACACAATGTAAATTAATATATCAAAGAATTTTACGTCTTAATGTATTTCGTTTATATTCTGATTGTCTTCTATTGGAGTTGCGTCCTAGCTCTGTCAAAATTATATTCCCACCTCGAGTCTTTCAAAAATCGAGAAGCTTTTCTAAAGTCCTCCTTCTTGACTGCTGTTGGAAACGACAAAAATAATATCCTCCCTCAGACAACATCCATTGTCATCCAAAGAGATCGTGCAATGATGTTCATCACGAAGGTGGTGCCCCTCAGATATTTGGGATTTGCTGGTGGTAGTGTTGACTTGGTCGAATTGCGACTAGGAGATAACAATCGCAGCGTGGAAGTCGTAAACTTCCCCCTAGTCACCTTCTCGGCCGAGTTGAGCTCCAGTGGTGCATCAATCGAGCAAGAAGTTACGAAGGGATACGGAATTTCATTATCATTCCAGCTGCAATTCGAGAGTTCTTTAATCCAGACAGGATTCACGGTGGGCTTGGGTTCTTCTTATGCACTTTCTACTTCCTTGTCGCAGAGCATGATCTGTAGAGCTAATCCAGGGAGTCGTGCTCAGTTGCAGGTGAGCACCAAAATGATGCTCTATCCGGACGCAAAGACTAGAAACGTTACCATCTCGAATGGTAGATTTTCAAACGGGCCATGGCAACCTGTTACCTCCAGCGTGCAAGAGCGTACGATCAATGGCGCCCTTTTCTATCGAAGTGATTATCTCGGTCTGCACAGGTGTGTTACAGACATTGATTTCTTTGCGGATCCAGTTCAAAGAAGTTGGATAAAAATTGAATAACTTGGATCTTAATTTCTCACCTTTTTTTGTGTTGCAGGTGATGATTCATGATTCGCCTAATTCCTTGAGGATCATTGTGCAAGAGTGCCCAATTACTATGGATCTCGTTTAAAAGCGCACCATTGCTGAATATATCGTTGCTTAATGAAGACATCATCCACTGAACTAAGAGATCACTGCTGGGAGCCTTACGGAAGGTGTGAAAATACACCTTCGCCATAGCATCTAAGTCTTTGTAGAAATATAATAAGTTGTAACGATTGAAGGTCAACGAGCGCTCAAACACCAGCAATCGGAATGGGTCCATCATTGAGGCAAAATGTGACTTAATACTCTCGAAGTTTTCGCAGAAGAGTGGGAATTGGGTAAACTGGTTCATCAGACTGTCAACTGATGCTTGCAACATCGAGTTCAAGTAAGCATTCGCTTGAACATTAATTGAACACTGATCAATACAACTTGCCAAGTCTCTTAAGTACTCCTCATCTTGTTGGAGAGGAGGTAGTTGAATCATCGCCATATTTTGGTATGGAGCATTCATAACATAATCCACTATCTCTTCATACCACCACACATATGAAAAAAGCGAGTCAGTCAAGATGTGACGGAAACGCGTAAAGGATAGTGAGCGGTGCCGAAGTTCAGTAAATTCACTCTCTTCGTGTGTAATTTCTTTCTTTCTGGGAGATTGTAACATTATTTGTGAATTTTTGCAATTGGATTTCCGCTTTGGTTTTATGCACTTACGATTTCTCGAATCACCCGATACCCTAGTCGCATGATTTCCTACATAACCGAAACCAAGAAGGAGGTACGAGTTTTTCTCTGTAAAGTGATAGGCACAACTGTGTGGCCCATGGGGAAATACTTGTATACCGATAAAGCGTAGAGAAACCTAGATTTTGAGCGACGCCGCAATTTATCTATCATTATACCGTAGTCTCACCTGCGTCTGTCTTCAAGATAACTTGGGATGAGAGCTTTAGAAGTAATAAGATTTTGCTATTTACACCAAAAGAAATACCTCGAGACTGACAGCAACAAAGATGGCCAACTGATAACATGCTATGCGAATCACTCTGTTAAAAGAGAATGAAAGGGTGGTCTCTGACGAAAGAAGTTATTTAAATAAATCAAAACCAGTATTCAAGTAGCTGGAGGATGCCGCATCGTAGCTTCTCTAGGTTTCACATCGCCAGTGTGATAGAGATATGCAGATATCAGATATCAAAGCTTTGGACCTAACTAAGACTAAAGCTTTGAACCTAACAAAGATTAAAGGTGAATTGAACGATTGTCTACCTAAGAAATCGCTCAGATTCGGCCACGCACTATACATGACCAATTGGAAAATGAGACTCGGAGATAACAAAACATCGGAGGTAAACCAACAAAACCACCTTAAGCGATTATTTCCATGATTTCTTGAGTACTGAAAAATAGTTGTTAATTATCTGGATCTATTGGAGAGTTCAGTAGAGTCTGGTGAAAAATTACCAAAGGAGAATATTTTTAAGCGTTCAATGTTTTTATTGTGAAGTTGTCGTAAGTCAACAAATTAATTGCAAAATGCCGTTCTTCTTCCATTATCAAAAGCCAATTGTTAATTAAAAATGGGATACACTGGTAATCCGCAAAAAATGTACTTATCAATTCAAAGGAAGGAAAAAACAAATATACAAAAAAGTTTAATGTCTGATCTATTGTTTTACTCATAAGACAAGAGGTTACAACTTCAAGAACCACCTTGGTATTACGGGGACTGTCCATCTACTTCCCATCCTCACAATATATTCACCTAAGTCGCTCAATTATCTACCTTCCAGGGCCTATAACTCCTCCTGCCCGCCTTCTTCAAATCTTTGCTGGCATTTGTTCTAAAAGGTAAAAATAATCTGGCGAGTATTAAAGGGCATTAGAGACATTGTGGGGACTTCACATAGTCACATGGCCATATAAAATACCCCAAGATCCCAACTTTGAACACCAATACTTTTCTTCTCAAAATGAGCGACCCTCGGACAAGAATTATCTCACATATGAACAAGGACCACCAATTGGCTCTCCTCGACTATGTCGTGGTGTATGGTGGTGAGAACGTGTCGCATGTGGATGCTGAATCTGTTATTATTACCGATGTCTCCGAAGAACACCTTGCTCTCTCCTACAACAAGGAAAATGGCAACAATCAAGACTTGAAGCTCATCTGGGAGGAGGTTCCAGAGAATGAGAAGGTGAAAGTAGATCAAATGGGTGATATAAAGGCAAAGTTGGTTGCTATGGCCAAGTATGCTGCTGAGAAACAGGGATTCTCCCACAAGAGAGTCGACAAAGTTTCTTTGCCTAAAAAACTTGATCTGTACTTGATGTATCTTGCTTTTGCTGTGAGTCTTGCAACGTTATATGATAAAACGCTTGTGAGACGTCTTGTTCAAAATGACAAGCTCTTACGTACAATTGCAGCCAAGTGCCCAGAATTGCTTGCTAAGGGTTACTCTTATTTTGAGAACCATATCACTCCTATATTCTCTACCATTTATGGTATCCACGTAGTGGAGATTCTTACTGTTACCTGGCCTAGGGTGAACAAGCTCAGAATGTCTTTAAAGAACAAGTTGGTGTGGGCAACCATGAACTTTGTTGAGGGTTTCTTGGTGTTTTCTAGACTCAACAAACTCGAAGAGTAGACAGCTATGCTCATATTTATGGATAAATGGATGTTGTTGAAAGTAGTTCTGACAATCATCGTCTCAAAGGTGTAATATAAGAATGAGAGGGCTCTCAATTTCATTTCTCGGAACTAGTGCCAATTTTACGAATAGATTGGAATGAAAGGGAAAAAAGTTTATGGAATGTCACTTCTAGTTTTCTTCATTATTTGTCATTTTGTACTTACAATTCTAATTCTTGGAGACGCAATATGCAATTGAGTTATTTAGATTCTGGCACCCACAACTTAATCAACAAACACTTTCCATAGTCTGGCACCGACGCTTCCGACCAAGTCATGGCAATATCGCATTACTGGTGATGGGGGAGGCAAATTAGAGGATGCTTACTTTGATGGGTGTCTGCTTGATGAAAAATCGTAAACTAGGTTTGCATCAGGAATTACGCCCCGGTACTCGTGAGAGATCCGAAGGACAATAAACTTTAAAAGTGCTCTATCCGGTTTATCGATATAAGATTTACGTAGAAGAGACTTCAGAATGGTAGCGTCCTTGCTCTCAGTGTCACGACCCACCGTGTTAATTGGAGCTGGAATATAAATAGAAGAGGTCTGGTCCCTTGTAACAATCAGGAGATCCTCTGAACTTAACTTATATATATAACTATAAGACTTCATTTTAAGGTATCTTTCTAAATTCCCCAAAACTTCGACATAGTTGCTGACAGCCTATGTTAGCGATCACTTCAAGGATTGTCGGAAGCTATGAGATATTTGATAATCACTTAATTTATGGTACTTTGAAGGTAACTAAGCTTAGGGTAAGAGGATACTGGTTTAGGACAAAGGAATAATCCTCCAATAGTTATACCTCAATTCTTGGGAGTATAGCTCCTTCCAGTATCGAAGGGAGTTTGATATTGGTTTAAGATACGTGTTACTAGTCCGTCTCGCTACGAACATCTGAAACATGCATCTTGGTTCCAGATCCTTGACTAACCTAGGATTTTTCACATCCTAGTATCTATATGATGGTTTTGAACTTACGAAGAGGCCTAGAACTTTGTTAACAGCCTTGCCAGGTTTTTTTTTTTAAATAACGTATACTAGGTTCTATATCATGGACTACTTATGTAATCATAGACCTGTTAGTGTAGCTGCTGAAATAGCGGTGTTAGAACGCTGCCATCCTCGTCAAAGCTCTCACCATTCGACTAGACACCCACCATATCAAGTGCGTAACGCTTCAGGAAAGGTGGACTACGAACCAGCGGTGCTAGTGTTTCCAGGGAACTACGTC
>Ga0160505_100749_pt1 | contig 16939 bp, 11 predicted proteins | sample DIDeMG_FD_108225 | JGI IMG/M metagenome (GOLD analysis project Ga0160505, IMG submission 108225) | Enriched chicken feces microbial communities from UW Madison campus, WI, USA - DID2874_E49_Stillage MG | ecosystem: Host-associated > Birds > Digestive system > Large intestine > Fecal ... | reverse complement strand
TTTTTTTTTTTTTTTTTTTTTTTTTTTTTTTTTTTTGACATGTCTCTTTTTTCTTCCCGTTTTCTCTATCCAAGTCTAACTATTTATTGCGTCTATCGTCCTTGAACCTGCCGTATATACCTGTTAGCTTTAACAGTTTTTCTTTTCTTGCCTACGTTTTGTACCTACCCGATATTACTCCCCTTCTTCCCTTGCATACTCTGTTGCTGACACACACCTGCCCCGTAGAATGACCTCTGTTCACCCGACCTCGAGTATAGAGCCGGTGCCGGAGTCGACGGCAACGCTGAACGCCGCCAGCAGTGACGTACCTGCTAGTAAACAGGACACAATCGTTGATCCGTCACGCGCCACAACGCCCGAGGACCAAGCAATCGCCAATGACGCGTCCAAATCCCTATCGCCCGCGAAAACACTTGATTCCACAAACACACCGCCGCCGCGTAAGCTGACGGGGGCCATGTCAGCTCACCACCATCATAACCAGCAGAATGAAAATTCTGCTGCTGCTGCTGCCGCTGCCACCGCTACACCTAATTCCGCCTCTAGCGCGTCATCGGCTCACGTCTCGGCAGAATCAGCCGCAGCGCTTGTCAAAACACCAGCGCTCAGCAACGGCGCTGCAGCTGGCCTGACGCCGATTTTACCGCAGCCCCAGAACGGCCAATCGCAATCAGCCCAGCAACAAGTTAATATAATTCAGCTGTCGCCGTCGTCAATGGCAACAGCTACGCCAGCTCGACGCGCGCGGAGCGAGGCTGTCACCCCCACATTTACGTCGTCGCTTGGCGGCCGGCCGCCTAATCCCGTGCCCGTGCAGCAGCGCATGCTGCAGTCTACCTTCTCTGTCTCCACGTATGGCGCGCCCGCCGGGCCCATCAGCGGTGGTGCTATTGGCAGCTTTTCCAGTAAGCCACCGCCCCCACCCAGTCCTAAGGTTGACCGCAGCGACGAAGTCATCACGGGCATCTATACCGCAACGTACTCTGGCATTTCGGTGTTTGAAATGATGGTGCATGGGATTGCAGTGATGCGCCGGCGCCATGACTCGTCACTTAACGCTACCCAGATCCTCAAGGTTGCTGGCGTTGACAAGTCCAAGCGCACCAAGATCCTTGAGCGTGAAATCCTCATTGGTACTCATGAAAAGGTCCAAGGTGGCTACGGTAAGTATCAAGGAACCTGGATTCCCTACGAGCGGGGAGTTGATTTATGTAAGCAATACTCAGTGTTTGATGTGCTGCAGCCGCTGCTTGAGTTTGATGCGGCCAATAATGGCATGGAGAACACGCCGACCAAGGAGCAGGCAATGGCCGCGCGCAGAAAGCGCATTACTCAGTACCAGCCGCTTCACTTGGCGCCGCCATCGACGTCTTCGGTGCTCTCGTTCACCAATCCGCTGCAGGTCTCGGGCGGTCTCAATACCCCCTTGTCGCACCTGGCAAGCGAAGCGCTGACCAATCTAGGCAAAGCTACTCGCTCCGACACCGTATCTAGCCCGACCGCCTCTTTCTCTCACCAGACTGACGATACACCACTCTCTGCCCGTCATACTCTATCTGTTCCCGTTTCCAACTCTCGCTCCGAAGCAAACACTGAGCTCCCCTCACGCAAGAAACAACGAAAAGAATATTCTCCTCCTCCTTCTAATCCTTCTCCTCCTCCCACTGTTACCACCACTATGAGCACTCTGACTGAAGATGATAATTTTGAAATTGATGAGAATGCCGTTGCTAGCACGTCAACTCCGTTGAAACCGCTTGATATCGAAAATACGCCCAACTTTGAAAACTCTAAACTCGCAATTACCCAGGTCTTTGTTAGCACTGAGAACACGAATCTCGTTGACATTCTCGGTGGTGAGGACAAGCTTGAATCCATCGATTTAGACGTGCCTATCGATGATTTGCAGCACACGGCATTACACTGGGCTTCTGTGCTTGGCCGCATCTCACTTGTCAAGGACCTAATTAAGTACGGCGCCAACATTCTCCGAGGCAACTACGCAGGCGAGACTGGGCTCATTCGTGCTGTGTTAGTGACAAACAACTTTGACGGTCAGTTTTTCCCCCAGTTGCTTGACTTGCTTTACCCAGCTATTCCGCTGGTCGACAACTTTGGGCGCTCGGTACTCCACCACATTGCTCTGACGGCTGGTATCAAGGGGCGTAGTGACGCCAGCATATACTACCTGTCATCTCTTCTCAAGTGGATTGACACGCGGGGATCTAAAAACAAGGAGAGTAGGCTGAGCATGAGCCGATTCATCCAGGATGTGGTTAATGCTCAGGATAAGAATGGAGACACTGCTTTAAACATTGCAGCCCGTGTGGGCGACAAGAATATTGCCCAGCTCCTGTTAGAGGTTGGCGCTGATGCGACGATCCCGAACCGCGCTGGTCTACGCCCTACTGATTTTGGAATCCTTATTGACGGGGAAAAGCGCAGTGACAACAATGAGCCGCAGACACCAGTGGGGCCAACGACTGCATCCCTGCCAGCGGTGCCGCGCCCTGATCATAGCATCCAGGGGTATAAGGAGGACCAGAGTGAAGTGATTGAGTCGATCAAATCGTTGATCACTGAAACCGAGACCGTGTTTGCTGCGGAATACAAGAAAAGCAACGACGAGATTCAAAAAATGCACCAAGAGCTGCGGGAGTCTAATCAACAGCTTGAAGCCAAAAAGAAGAAGCTTGAAAGACTGAAAACCTTGTCGGACACTATTGTGCGTGACAAACAACGGGCGGCAAACCTTGAGCGGGCGCTGGAGGAGGAAGAGGCCAATTTCAAGGCCGAGGAGGAACGCCATGGCCGCACCAGTCAAAGTATGATCTACAACAAACCGCAGGGCTCCCCGGATGAGCCCTATGTGATTCAATCGATTCAAAAATCACATACGCACATCAAGGCGAACAACGAGTCATCGGTGACACATGCGCTGATTCGTAACGCAGTGGCACAGGATATTAAGACCAACCCGCAAAAGTACCAGGACCTTCCAAGCCACGCTACGCTCAAGGCACGGGTACTTGCGTACCGCGAAAATGAGCGACGGTTACTGGCCTTTACCGACGATTTGCGCGGGCGTTCCGCCGAGCTTGAACAAAAGTTCCGGCGCATTGTGGCGCAATGCGCCTCGATCAAGGAGGACCAGGTCGACTCGCTGCTGGAGGGTCTTGTCCAAGCCGTGGAAAGTGATCCCGGCGAGGTTGACCTGAGCCGGGTCGCCGGGTTCCTACGCAAGGTTGACGATGGCGTGACGTTTTGAGGGGGGCACTTTTCTCCACTTTTTCACCGAAATAAAACAAAGCCGATCCGGCGATACCTTTTATTTTTTTTATATTTCCTTTGCCACGATCATGATTATGTATATTTAATAGTTACTATGTTCTAAATTGTTTTTTTTTCTGGGTTGACTTGTTGGAGTCGTTTCTGTTGTAGTAGCCAACGCCTTGAAGGTGGATGGCCGATTGGGATCAATGTACCAGCTGGAACCAAAAGGGCATGATTATTATGATTACACATGTACTATTACACATGTATTATTATTATTATAATTATTATTATTTTTTTTATTTTCATTATTTTTGGTTTTGCTGACCAAACTCCTTTCCGTTTTCAAAAATTCCTTTTAATCCACCATTAAATATCACCTTATCATCATCACCATCATCAATATCATTTTATTAATCTCCGTCCGACGGGTTTGCTCTTTTTATTATTATTTGCACACGCCTCGTATTGCACATACGTTAGGCTTTATCATCGTTAAAAATTTTAAATCTTTTTTTTTTAGGTTTTTTTTTTTTTTAATTTTAAATTTTTTTTGTAGTTTATCTTATTTGCATTTTTTTTTTCTTTCTAGCATATGGCATTTCACATTTCATGGATAGCATACTAACGGACCAGCAACAGCAGCAGCTACAGCAGCAAAAACAGCAGCAGAAACCGCAGCAACAATTGCAGCATACACATCAACCATCCAACAGCATCAGTGGCTTTACTAGAACTGCTTCTGGTGCTAGTTTAACTCTCTCTACCCACGCTGCACCGGGACAGCATCAACAGCCGCAGCAGACGCGTCAGCGATGCGAATGGGAATTTTTACTTAAAGGCGCAGTTTTCTACTTTGACGGGCTAAGTCTGGCGGAAATTGATCGGCTACGACCGGCCTTAAACCGACTTAAAGCCACCGTTGCCTCTAGATTTTGTCCCGGGCGGACGACTCTTGTGGTTCGCCATCAGCCGGAGCGGTTTGTGTACCACTCGCGGCCATCTGAGCACCAGAATCAAAATCAACAACAGCAGCAGCAGCAGCAGCAGCAGCAGCAGCAGTCACGATCAAGACCACCTTTTTACGACTCGGCATTAATCGCGTCCTATTCGCATCTAGTTCGATCCCTGGACCAGTACATGGCAGTTACTGCCAACGACCCTGATAGTTTCAGTACAGTGACAACGTCCTCAACCACAAGTGACAGCAGCAGTGGCGATGACAACAGCAGCTACAATAACAGTACCAATAGTACTGCCACCACTATCAGCGGGAGTGCCATAGACGCCGCCGCAGCAGCAGCAGCGGGAGCAATGCTTTCCCCCTTTCGCGGCGAGTACCTCTTGGTGTGGGATTATACGCAGCGGTGCCGGCCCCTGATATTGCATGACTACGGCAACCCTGCCGTCAATGACAAGAGTAATGCGCGCTCAATCGCGCCACCGCGTCTCACCAATGTAGGTCGCGAGCGCTGTCCATTTCCAACCGGAGCGGTTGCGGCATCTGCAGCAGCGGCCACAGCCAACGCGTTGCCATACGCGTCGATCCACGCGTTGACCCCTACTCACCAAACACAAGCAGGGGTGGCCAACCCCCAAACCCCCATGCTTAATTATTTCAACCACAACCATGCAGCAAACGTGATTGGAGGCTTTAAATATCACAACGCAGTTCAAACTTTACAGCAGAGACAACAACAACAACAGCAGCAGCAGCAACAACAAAAGCCACATCAGCTTAAGCGGAAGGGGCCCGCTATGGGGTTTGATGGCGATCTCCAGCCATCGCTCAAGAAATACGCGGCTATGCTTTCTCCACAAACAGCACTGGCCATGGCAGCTTCGGCAGCGGCAGCGGCGGCAGCAGTGCCTGGGTCCACAGCTGAGACCGAGACCCGGTTGGACGGGTCGGCGTTTTGCTCCCAGGAGCCGGCACACTCAATGGTGAAAACTAGCTCGCCAGGCTTGAATGGACCAGTGGCAACCCTGCCGCCGCTGGCGCGGAAGGGGGCGCCACTATTGCCACTGCTTAACCCTCCATTGACGTTGGTTCCATCGTACCACCCGCTGCAGCACCAGCAGCAGTATACCAAGCAGCATCACTATTACTCACCGGGAAGCACGGGGTTTACGACCCCTCCATCTCAGCCGCAGCCGCAGCAGCATTATCATAGCATTCATCATCAGCATCTCCACCAGCAATTCCACCAGCAGCTGCAACAACTTCAGCAACAGCAACAGCAACAGCAGAAACAGCAACAGCAACAGCAGCAAAAGAAACAACAACAACGATCTCAGAAATCAGAGGCACCAAAGAAACCACCTCGTACACTCTACTGTGAGAATTGCAACGAACATTTCACTAACCTAGATGCACACACTCAGGGCCCTCGACATACGGCTTTTGTTGCCAATGAGGCCAACTTCCAGAGCCTTGACAACGTTATCCGTAAACTCGGTAGGCGGTCCGTAAACCAAGGGCCATCTCCAGATTGTTTTTTCGATTACTTGAGTAATAGCCTAGCGTAGGAAAAAAAAAGACAGCTAGCAGCAGTTACAACAGTACTGAAAAAATCATCTGATATCATGAGCTCTTTTAAATTGCCATGATCAAGAGATGAAATTTCAACACTTGGAACTTTGGGCATGGGAAGAAGAAATATTAGCAAACAAGACCTTTACAACATTTTTTTATATTACATTATGAAGCATTATTACCATTATTACCATTATTATTAAGTGACATTTTCATACACAATTTCTAATATATTTTTTTAAATATAATAGTAGCTTTTTTTTTTTTTTTTTTTTTTATTTTATTTTTTTTTTTTTTTTTTTTTTTTTTTTTAATTTAATTGTTTTACTTATCTTGACTGTTTTGTCATATGCCCAAGTCTCAACTCCCAAATGTCCCATCACCCCAGACCTTACGAGGGTTTGGGCATTTCTTAAATTTTTTTTTTTTTTTCAATTTTTCTAGCAACATCAAGTAACTACATTTTATTGGTTTCATCATACTCATTCTGTTCAGTTTGTTAGACTCAGCACTGCACCAAAAAGAAAAAAAAAAGGATGTTGAGAGCTGCACTTAGATACAAAACAAACTGTCAGTTTGCCATTACTGCTGCGGCGAGGGTCCGGTATTCGACGCCAACAGCGCCCAAAGTCAGGAGACCCGGCGGCCTGAATCGGATGCGACGGCCTGGATCCGGCGGTGATCCGGCTCCCACACCTGCTGCTGCTGCTCCCACGGCTCCCGCTCCCGCTCCCACTGCTGCTGCCCCAAAATCAGCATCGAAACCGGCAGCATCTAAGCAATCGCCACCAAAAAATTTACAATCGCAGTCCACGCAATCGAGCAAACCGCGTTTCTCCAAGCAGACCCCTCCACCTAGACATTTTCAAAATAAAAAGCCCGTGGTAGACTACAATGTGCAGGCAGCACAGGCTGAGGCGCCCAAAAAGCCGGTACGCAGGCGCCGTAGTAATGCGCCGAAGCCACGCATTGCTATCCCCAAATTTATCACGCTTTCCAACTTTGCCAACGTGCTTGGTATTGGTTTCCACCGACTCCAGCGACAAATGACCGAGATGGGCTTTACAGAGCTCACACACGATCATATTATCGAGGAAGAAACGGCCGTGCTAGTTGCTGACGAACTTGGGTTTGAAGCGGTTGTAGATGAGGTCCAGGGCGTTGACCTTTTCCCCGCATCCAACACCCCCGAGGAGATTGCTAAGATGCCATTGCGCCCGCCTATCGTGACAATTATGGGCCATGTTGATCATGGTAAAACGACCATTCTTGACTATCTGCGTAAATCGTCCATTGTCGCGGGCGAGCACGGTGGTATCACGCAGCACATTGGTGCCTTCAATGTCAAGCTCTCCAACAATAAGCAAATCTGTTTCCTCGACACCCCCGGCCATGCGGCATTTCTCAACATGCGCGAGCGTGGTGCTAATGTGACCGACATTGTTGTCCTGGTTGTGGCAGCTGATGATTCAGTCATGCCCCAGACGAAGGAAGCTATCAAGCACGCCAAGTCCGCCGGGGTGCCCATGATTGTGGCTATCAACAAGATGGATAAGCCCGGCGCCAACCCCGACAAGGTTATTGCCGATCTATCTGCAAACGAGGTAGATGTCGAAGACTACGGTGGAGATACACAGACCGTGCCCGTATCCGGAAAGACCGGCATGGGCATTGACAAGCTTGAAGAAGCAATCATCACGCTGTCTGAAATCCAAGAACTTAGAGCCCCGGCCACCGGGCCCAGCGAGGGCTGGGTTATCGAGTCACAGGTCAAAAAGGGACTTGGTCCTAGTGCCACTGTGCTTGTGCGCCGTGGTACGCTCAAAACGGGCTCCTTCATTGTTGCCGGCAACACATGGTGCAAAGTCAAGAGTCTCCGCGACGACCACGGAAAAGTGATTAAAAAGACGGGCCCCGGTACCCCCGTCGAGGTCACTGGCTGGAAAATGCTGCCGGAGGCTGGTGATGAGATGCTCGAAGCCAAGTCTGAAAGCTTTGCCAAGCAAGTGGTTGAGAATCGTACGACCCGCGCCCAACAGATCAAGGAGGCCTCTGATATTGCCGCTATTAACGAAAAGCGCCGGAAAATGCACGAAGAGCAGGATAAGGCGCATGCGCGCTTGGAGCGTCTGAGATTGGGCCTGCCGGCTGAGGCTGTGATGCACGAAACTGTGACGGAAAGTGCGGATGGCTTGAGCACCTCGACAGACGGTGCCTCCGAAGGCCCCAAAATCATGTCATACATTATCAAGGCCGACGTGAGTGGCTCAGCCGAGGCCGTCGCTGCAAGCATTGAGGGACTTGGTAATAGCGAGGTTAGTGCCACAGTCCTCTACAAGGGTGTGGGCCCAGTAAATGACACTGATCTGGCTCGCGCTGAGACTGCCAAAGCCCAGATTTTGACATTTAACCTCAACGTTGACCGTGATATCCGCAGCAAAGCTGAACGTAAGCAGGTTGGCATTATTTCGCATAGCATCATTTATCGCTTGCTCGAGGATGTGACTGCTCAGCTGGCAAGCCAGCTCCAGCCCGAAATCAAACAAAAAGTGCTGGGCGAGGCCGTTGTCCGTGAAATCTTTGACTTTACTGTCAAATCGAAAAAGTCTGCCAAGAAAATCAGCATTGCTGGCAGCCGTGTCACTAATGGCCGTCTATCCAAAAAATCGCTGGTCCGCGTGCTGCGCGATAAAAAGGTTGTCTTCAGTGGTAACTTTTCCTCTCTTAAACATTTCAAAGAGGAGGTCGAGGAAATCAAAAAGGACACTGACTGTGGCATTACCTTTGAGGGCTGGGCTGACTTCCAACCCGGTGATGTTATTCAGACCTACGAAGAGATTGAGGTTCCGCGCTATCTGTAATACCGCACATTACAGCTTTTAGAACGAGAGAGAGTATAAACGGGGAGGGAAAAGAAATCATTTTTTTTTTTTGTATATAGTTAAAAACCAGGAAACTTGGCAGGAATGTTGTACATAGTTGATGAGATTAGAAAAATAAAGTAACCTGGTAGGGTTTTTTTTTTGTAAATAAAAGGAATTCAATTGTAGTAAATAATAGGAGGTAAAAACTTTTGTGGTCTATCTTTTTTATGGTACACTTATTTCTTATCTGAATCACAAGTGTTGCAGCAGCTTTTTGTTTCTTCTTTTCACATTGAATATATATTGTCAAGAAATTGAAAACACTGAATACAGCTACCGAGCAAAAGTTTCCAACATTTTTGCAATGCGTCACGCGATAGCCTAATATCCTACCACTTATTTACAACCACCCAAGCCATGCCTCACGCATCTTTGGAGCCTGAAACTTCTAACAAAACTACTACTGGAAATGAATTGGTACCTTTTCAACGTGGGGTTATAGTTGGTCGATATTTTTCTGCTCAGAAAAAAAAGGCTGATGTTCAATGCGCAACGGGTTTGCTTTATTCAACAATACATACCACCATTAAAGAATACATGACCTTTACTACAGGAACCAGCGCCCTTGGTCCAAACAACTAAAGATTCTTTCCGGTACTGATAAGCAGTGAATTTATTTTTTAACCAAGTGGAGTCTCTTTATGAAAGTAAATATCATCTGTAAATTAGTTAACAAGCCCGTTTCTGCAGATACTGTTCGTGCGCTGAAAAATTCTGGATATGGTCATTGGAAAGAACAACAAAACCCCAATTAAATAAGGAAATAGCTAAAACATGCTATCAGTGGGTATTAATGCGTAAGAATTGGGGATACGAGTAGTAAAGCAAGATTTTTTGGAGTGATAAATGCTCTGTTGAGCTTGGTAAAGGAAAGAAAAAACCAACAGGTATGGCGACCCAACCACCACAACGAAAAATGGAAAAAATTATATTATTCCTTATACCAAAGATGAAGAAATATAGATCATGATTTGGGCGGCAATCTGGGGCGACAGTCATACAGAAATCTACTGAGTGAACAGCGAATAAGGAATCAGCCCAAGAAGGGTATTCTTCACGCTCATATTTGAAAGTTACTGAAGATTGTCTACCTGCTATATGGTAACCAGGTAAGAGATTCATGCACAATAATGCTTCTATTCACATAGCTAGTATTATTGAATTTGGTTTGATGGGAATGGCATTCCTCTTGGCGACTGTCCCCCATACTCACCCGATTTGAACCCTATTGAGCACGGCCGGGCTAAACTTAAAGATCGTATCTATACGCCTTATCCAGACCTTGAATCTTTTGATAGTACCAACAAGCAATTGAGAGGGCATGTGAGAGTTTAGGTGATGATTGTTTTGATCTCTATGGAAAGCCGCGTTAATGCAGTTTTAGAGCACAATAATGGGTGTGAATTACCAAGAACTGTAAAAGAATGCTAGAATTGTATAGATTAATACTCTTTTACTTGAAGGAAGCTAAACAATAAGTGGGGATACCCTAATCTAACTAAAAGCCTTCATGAAAATTGCAAAATTGTTATATCCCTGAGCTAATCTAAAGCTATAGAATCGATGCGACGACTAAAAGTTGAGAACGACTAATTTGGTCACATCCCCGTAGGAAATGATGAATAAAAAGTAATACCAACAAACATAGTAACGGCAAACAGGGGGCCCCATCAATGGGTTTGGTCCAAGAGAGTAAGCCTGCGTATAGTCGACGTGGGAGAGGACCCCTTGAGCTAAGTAGTTGTCAGCTATCGATATAGGTAAAACAAAAAGGAGCTATATAAAACTTTACACGGGGACGATACGAGAGAGACGTTGGTAAACTCGGATTTCGCTCTGATGCGACGCTTAAAATAGAAAGGAAGTGAGCGCTTGTATGATCCATATTGTTTTGTACAATTAAAAAAGTAAACAAGAATAAAAACAGATTTCATAACTGACCCCATATCCCTGAGAAGGCTATTCCAGTTTTTGACAAGTCATTGTGCTTTTGAAAGCTATTTTTAAAGCAATGGTCATAAAAAAAACAAGCCACTACTGTGAGCGTGGCCAGCTGAAAACAGTTGAACTAGATACCCTTAAACAATCATTAAAATTTGGAGACTACGTTTTAACCACTTGCTGATCTCTATTAGCCATTAACCATATTGAATTATTAGTCGTAATTTAAATATATATATATTTTTAGACACACACGGCTGCTTCAACAAGGAGCAAAAGAAAGAATGTAGATAATCAACTTTGATTTATCCAGCGCAACTACTTGAGAAAACGTCTCTTCAAAAGCTTGATCTTCAAAATCTCCAGCATCTAAAAGAGATTGTGAGTGTAATGGCCCAGACTTTAGATCTTTTAGGCTTTTCTAAGCATATGGAATGGTATACAGAACATTATGCGCAATTGAATATTGAAATCTCCCTTATACGTGGTTGAGCATTACTTTGCTAGTCTTCTTTAGAGAACTATTAGAGACAATCTTATCCATCAATTTTTTTAATACAGTAACCTACAGGAAGTTGAAATAACCAAGAAAAAGTATGGGGTGACACAGTATTTTAACAAAGTCTTCATACTGTAGTGTTTTCTCATGATTCTTATTATCAGTTTATCGTACATTTATCTATTTATAAGTTATACAAAGGAAACATTAATTCCACAAACCTTAACCAGCTTCACTAGGATCTGTGCCGTTTATGTTATTATTGCAGCTGGCTTCGATAACGCCGAGTTTTCCACTAACATAGTCCGTATGCCAAGGAAAGAACTTATTTCCATACGATATAATTTTCTTTGAATTAAAGAATATTGTATGATATTTTGTCCTTCAGTTTTTTCATGCATTTTGCACTATGGGGTTTAGTCTTCAAACAAGATTTTAAGTACAATCAGATTGTTACCGCTAGTTTCACAAATGTGTCAATACCTTTAATCAAACTATTTTCTTACGAGCAGAGGTAGTTACATTGTCAGTTCTTTTGAAACAGGACTTAGAACTAAATAAACCAAAAAAAAGTCTCTTCACTGCACACATATAGTTTTAACACTTATCTCAATAAGACAAGCTAATGCACGCATAATGGGGGTCAACATTGGATAGCGTCTATTTTGTTTCTGTTAAAATTACACTTGTTTATTATTCTTTTCAAATAGTTCTTATTGAATCAATTCTAGACGATAGAACAGTAAACATATTTTCTGATGTTGTCTATCTGTTCGATGGTATTGAGCAGCTTATTCAAGATTGGCCTCTGTGTATGACAGGTACAGCTGTTGGTCTTGGCCCCCGTATGACCATTTCTTATATCCACACATTTTTTATGGTGTGTTAGATTGTGGTGTAAATACTCACGCCATAATACTGAGAGTCTTGGGTCGTTCTTAACAGATTCTCAAATGTTCACTGCGACTTTATCACAATCTAGCGTGTCCAAAAACATTTGGAAGGGCGGGATACAACACCACTGTACACTCACTAAACCCAAAAAGTACTTTTCTCTTTTTTTTTTTATTGTTCTTCTTTTCATATTTGGTAAATTTACCTTTTTTTTTTCTCTCTCTTCTTTTTTCAATGTCTTTTAATGTGAACGGTAGTCATGCGAGACAGCTCGGTAAATATGCCAGAATCTGTTGACTGGATAGAATTGAGTATTTTTGTAGCTCGTATACGCAAGTCTAACGGCAACAAGACATCGGGATGCACAGGCATACCCCAAAAAAAAAACAAAAAAACATGCCACTACTGTAAATTGTAATACACAATCAACTAAATACAGAAGAGTTTGTAACTACACCCAAAACTTTTTCTTTTCCTTCTCTCAAAATCTCAGGTTTTGGGTCCAAAGACAACGGCTTCATCATACTGCATGTTAGAAATCCCTCTTCGTACCAGTGACTTATACAATAAACATTTGCAAACGCTTGGGGGCCAGCATGTTTAACAACCATGACTGGTGAGCATGTAACAATTTTTGTGTACATATGCACACACACTCACAGAGAGACATAAATAAAAAAAACAAGATTACTTGCATGTATACACTTTAATTGAACCTAAGGGATTTAAGAGGTCTGCACCCACTGACCGACAAAACTTTATAAATACCATAAAATCTATTGTATGGTAAGCCGTCATCACCAGTGTTAAAAACCTCTACACCCCCTTCCAAAAAAACTACCGAGGGATAGTTGCGTCTCTAGTTTGGTGTTTGATATACATACAGTGTGTATACCTAGGTGAATGGTAACCAGACTTGTACCTGCCAAAACTTGAACTGGCCCTGAAAAGAAAAAAAAAAAAATCAAGAGGCCTTTTGCTTTTATTACAAGAAACTGTGATACAGGAAATACCTGAGCGCATATTAAATACTCTACACAAGCCAAACCCCATCATATTTCGAGGGTTTGTCTCAAGAAAAGTCAACTGTATAGAAAGCACATTCTATTCAATGGTTGTAGTAAACAAATGTAGACTATAGCTAATAAGAACCCATTAAATAGCCATAATAGTGATATTTTTAATATTAATTGGGGTAGGCAATTGGTTTAAACCAAATGATAAACTTGAGCTAGCTGCTTTGCAGAACAGACTTTGTATCAAATGGCTAATAAGACTTCGTACTGAAAGAAAGTTGCATAACTAGACACAATGAAGCACCATAAGCTTGTATCGAGAATGAGATTTGTTTTTGGCTTGACTTGAAGTTTGTGATTGCTGAACGTAATGTCACATTACTTGTTCCAGTTCACAAAATTGGGATCTTGAATCATACCAACGGGCCTTGCGTTGGCTTTCCCTTGAAACTCCTGCTAGCAATCGATAGAAAATTAGAATATTTCTTCTGCTGTTTAATGTAATACGAAACAAATTCTATGTCGGTAATGGCGTTACAAAACAATCTAAATATTAAGTACTATGCTCGACTTATGAAAAAGTGTGTTTGAAGCACCATTTTTCACGACATCGATGAGGGAGTGTATCACGAACAATTTTTAATTTACAACCACGCATTATTAGATATTAAACCGTGCGTTTCTGGAATTTTCAGTTGCTAGCTAATACAGGTATCTTCAAATGCAGTGTTCTTGATTTTTACAAAAGTCCTTGGTGGATCTAACTTTTTGAACATCTCACGACGAGCATTCATGATTTCTGAACACTTTATAGCAGCCATAGTTGGGTTAAATAACACCTTATTTTAGAGTGTAATCTTTCATTCTCATACCAATAATTAAAATTTTGATGCAGCATTGAGCTGAAGTGATGTCTTGGGTTTCTGGAAAAAGAATCTGCATTGCTTCTGGGAGTGTTGCCAAGACCTCGAGCGGAGTTACTAGAGGTTTCCCTAAGTTGGTCGTCAAAGTGTTCTTAAGGGACCTTACCATCAACACTGGCTATAATCGTCAAGATTTTCAGCCCACTATAATGTATTTTTGAAATGATACTAGCCTTCCATGCGTTGTGATAACACTCTATAAATAAAGCCTTGCTTAGCTATGTGGAGTCGTCAGTTACGTTAAATTATTAAGCCCTTTGCGATATGCATTCTTAACAGGGCCAATGACAGCAACGTCAAAAGACTGAAGAACATGAAAACTGTGAAGAATTAAGGAGACGATACAAATATTATTAGAGTAACATTTAAACAGAAATTTGGTAGTCTGATGATTTTTGTGACTGTCAATAATAAGGCTTCTCTTCTCTCTCTCTTTCGTCGGCTTTATTTGGGGAATAAAGATTTTTTAACCACACAAGGGCAGTACTATCATTAGTCCAACCTTTTTCAGATATTGTGAAGTTCCAGGTATCAAAGAAGTCTAGATCCATGAGAAACTATTGCTATTAAGCCTTATTTGCTTCAAATATAACTAAGGGACTCAGTAATCCGCCGGTTGCCGAGATACATTCGAGTATTGTTATCCAGGGGCCCAGTCCTGGTTTTTGTCTATTGTAATTTTTTCTTTGAGCCTTCGACTACAAGGCCATTGTGTCACAGCCTTTTCATTATCCTGAGTTCGTCTACGTTGTAATAATTCTCCGGTTTCATGGCCTTGATGGCCGGGCCCTCACCCTTAGTAGCAAAATAATGTTCAATAATCTCAGTAGTAGCTCCATTATATCATAATACTTTAAGGTTCAGACTGCTTAGAGTCTTTACACTAAAGCTACGACGTAAAAAGACTGTTATCCAATGAGTCTCGATGTGATTTTCATGGGCGTTTTTTTTTTCGGCATGATCAGCAAACTCTTTAATCCGTACGTGCTCGTGAGGGCAGCCTATGCTATTTTGGATTACAATAAAATTACATAAAAAATTTCCTAAGTCGGTGAGAGTTTTTCCTAGTGCTAGTTACTTATTTGGCGGTCTTGGGTGCCGGAAAGGCGACGGGCTATGGTTTAAGTCAGAACGCCATACAGCCTTGCAGCTTTCTGCCTCACAAGCCCGTTGAGACCACCAGATATTACTGATTGAAAATCTTCTTCGATGTAATTATTCTTCGCTATTATAATGCAGTAGATTTTATTGTGATTACCTTATTGCAGTGCTAAACAATGCGAAATTGTGTGGACTGGCATTGTGATAATGACGCTAGTAATTGAAAAAAAATAGTGTTTCAAATCCAGGCTGTTTTATAAAGGAGGCATGAGACTTATTGCCTATATTGAATCCTCTTCTGGAGGTTTAAAAATGATTTGGATCAATACAGTTCTTATATTATGCAAAAGATTAAAATCAAAAATAAGTAAAAAAATATAATGCTGAGAAACTTCACTTAAATCTAAACCTTCCAGGCTTGAGCCTTCATCTCGTCTATTCTTGCCCCCGGTACCTAATGATTATACCATGTAAAAGGCCTGCTTTAAAACAAAGAATCCGGTACAACAGCTGCCAGCCCGGAAACAATCTTTACCGCATTTTGGTTTGACAATAATCCAATAAGCGCATGCAAACAAACTTGAGATTTTACAAAAAGCGAGCCGTCTCATCAAGGAGCGGGGGCGTACTAGCATCTCCTAAAAGAATCTTGGCACATCTTCTAAATTTTTTATTCTTGTAGAGACGCCCAAGAAATATATTTTTTTTTCATTTCTTTCTTACTCTCCTCAATCTCCTTAAACCCCAGAGAAGCCCGAGGTCTCTCCTTCTCATAACCTCTATGATGAAGTACCGTCCCAAAATAACTAGATGGATAGGCGTTTGATGGCGCTGAGGTCCTTGAGGCTTTTACTTATTGGGTTAGCGCTGCCTCCGGTACCATACAAATACATTTCTTAATAATCATTAGTCTTCTCCAAACTTTAATAATAGCGTGAGTTACCATTACTGCCGTATAAGGACACTGGTTGCCTACCTATTAAAACTATAATACGTTTAAATCTTCTCCACCTTTTACTACCTCACCCCTCTGCTCTCCAGCTGTGCCTGATTTCAGCTGCAACATATTATGACGCTATAGACCTAAACATCTAAGTAAAAGAATAGGTCAAAGCAATGAATATATAAACTGGGTTACAAAATGTGTTGACATTCTCGATACAAATTAACATGGTCATGTCTATGAGATCTATTAGCATGATGTTATCGACAATCTTTCATCAACCGAAATGATTATCAGCGATCTCGCAGTAAAAAAAAACAAGAATATCGACAACAACGAAAAAAAAAGATAACTTTTGACGATCGCTTTTGCTGCCACTCATTCTTATAAAGAAAACGCCATCTGATCAAAAAAAAAACTTGTAGCAAAATGTGGATGAGCAGAGATACTGCCAATCTCATCCAGAAGGTCCTTATTAGAGAGCCAATTTCCCACCAATATAGCCCTACAAACCTAGCTGCTCTAGATAGAGTACCTTAAGATATACTTGCCGTTGATATTACCAAGCCCAGCAATATCTAGAGCTTGATTACATGGTCTTGCTCTATCTTTTGTTTTCCAATACTATTCCAACACTCACCAAACCACCGTGATAAAAAGTAAAAGGATTTGGGTTGCCGGCAAAATAGAACAATAAGCATGAACCAGTGATGGGAAACCCAGAGACTAACCTTGTCTCCATACATATATCTCAAAGATAAAAAGAGCAGCCTCACTTTTTTTTTTTTTTTTTTTTTTTTTTTTTTTTTTTTTTTTTTTTTTTTTTTTTTTTTTTTTTTTTTTTTTTTTTTTTTTTTTTTTTTTTTTTTTTTTTTTTTTTTTTTTT
>Ga0160505_100747_pt1 | contig 16955 bp, 11 predicted proteins | sample DIDeMG_FD_108225 | JGI IMG/M metagenome (GOLD analysis project Ga0160505, IMG submission 108225) | Enriched chicken feces microbial communities from UW Madison campus, WI, USA - DID2874_E49_Stillage MG | ecosystem: Host-associated > Birds > Digestive system > Large intestine > Fecal ... | reverse complement strand
GGTAAGAAAAAATAAAATGAAAAAAACCATAAGGGAAAAAAAAACAAATAAAAAAAAAAAAAAACCATGTTTCAATTAAAAAAAAAAAAAAAAAAAGACCAAGTCATAACTCCTGGCCATAGTGGCTCTTCTACGGAGTAGACTCTGCCACTCGCAATAAGTCGGTGGGAACCACCCATTTTGGCTTTTTTCTGGGGGATCCCATGATAACGAAAAAGTTTGCTGGGCCTTCAACCATATGTTTTGTTTCGGCTCTCTGATTGGTCAATTACTTGTGTACCAACACCAAACCGTACCCAATTAGGCCCAATCAGCGTTCTTTATCTGAGCATGTGTGTCAACCACCACGGCCCTGACCAAACCTTGACAATTTGGGATGTTTTTTTTTTTTTTTAACAAAAACGTTGAATCCACCAAATCTACTCATGCAAACAAAAGAGACAGAGAGACGGTGAGGTCTTGTTAAAACCAATGCATTTCTAAACATCAAGTTCTCTTGATTTGGGACACTAGAATAAAGTATCGTATAGTAAATATTATCATGGAAATCTAAAGTAAATATCCTGGTTATTCAAAGTAAGCTCTTGGTCAAGTCAACACCGTCTAACCCTATTACAATCAAAACGGCAACAATAAAGACAAAGACTACGTTAAAAAGTCCAAAGTTTTTTTGATCAGGGTCTCCTTGAAAGGAACTCGTGTGCTTGTTACTGGTGCCTAAACTAGATTATTGCTGCCAATTCAATCAAATGAGGCCAGTGGAAATAAAAAAGTCTTAGCTATAGGTTGGCGGCATATGTGATGCTTGCTAAGAGTGCACGCCAAGCTGTTCAAGCTAAAAGTCATGATGTGCCAAAAGGTGTCAAGCTTATAGTCAAGAAATCACACGCATCCAAAATGAAGCATTCCTAGCCAACCATTACCCCAGTCGTGTGCGCGTGTGCTTGAGACCAAGTTGGAAAAAAAACAAAAAAAATAGACTTTTTTTTCCGGTTGGTAATACAGTCCGTATCATAGACATTATTATTGTCATAACCTTTTTTTTGTTATACCCTTCCACTGGCAGCTCTTGTCTGGTTCCACGTTTTTTGGTTCTCTTCTGTCTGCCAATCTTTCACTTTCTGGCACTTTCGCTGGTAAAACTTAACTTAGGACGCCAAGAATTCGTGAAAAGAAATTATTTCACACAAGAAAAAAAAAAGCTTGTGTCTTTCAACGGCTTCACGTTTTATCTTCAATTCTTCTACAACGTATAAATATCAAGTAAATTTCCTTCAAGTTTGCTATTCCTTTTGCTATCATCATTGCCATCATAGAGAGTTTTCAACTCCCCATACATTTTACATTTACCACCTCCCTTAGCATATCTACATTCTAATGTCTGGTGTTCAAACTGCTGGAGGCAACTCTGCCTTCCACAATTTCGTCAACGATTTTGCTCACATTTCCGACCCTCATGAGCGTCGCCGCCTGGCTCTGGAAAAGATTGATAATGCCTCCTTTGGCTGGTACCATGTCCGCGCTATCATGGTAGCCGGTATTGGTTTCATGACTGACTCTTTCGATATCTTTGCCATCAACATTGCTACCACCATGTTTGCATACGTCTTCTGGGGCCCCGAGTACGGTGGAAACGGCAAGATCCCCTCGTCTACTACTACTCTTATCAAGGTCTCTACTTCTGTTGGTACTGTTATCGGTCAGCTCTTTTTTGGTTGGATTGCCGATGTCATTGGTAGAAAGAAGATTTACGGTGTTGAACTTATGATTATCATTGCTGCTACTATTGGTCAGACTATTATTGGCTCCTCCCCCGCGATTACTTTTGTTGGAACCCTGACCTTTTGGCGTATCATTATGGGTATTGGTATCGGTGGTGACTACCCTCTTTCTTCTATTATTACCTCTGAGTTTGCCACTACCAAGTGGAGAGGTGCCATCATGGCTGCTGTCTTTGCCAACCAAGGTTGGGGTCAGTTGCTCGGTGGTATCGTTTCGCTTATCTGTGTTGCTGCCTGGAAGGATTCTCTTATCACTGCCAACACTGCTGCTGAATGCACTGGCGAATGTGTCAAGGCTGTTGACCAAATGTGGCGTGTGCTCATTGGATTTGGTGCTGTTCCTGCCGTCTGTGCTCTTTACTTCCGTCTGACCATTCCCGAAACCCCCCGTTACACTTTTGACGTTTCCCGTGATGTTGAAAAGGGTGCTGCTGATGCTGAGCAGTTTACTTCTGGCAAGACTGGCAATGCCCCCGATACCAACATTCAGCAGCTTCGTGACGTTGCTCAGAACGAGGAGATGTACCAGCCCCCTAAGGCCTCTTGGTCTGACTTCTGGGCTCATTTTGGCCAGTGGAAGCATGGAAAGATTCTTATTGGTACTGCTGGTTCTTGGTTTCTTCTTGATATTGCCTACTACGGTCTTGGTCTTAATAACTCTGTTATTCTTGCTACTATTGGTTACGCTGGCCAGAAGAATGTCTACCACAACCTTTACAACACCTGTGTCGGTAACATTATCATTACCTGCGCTGGTGCCATCCCTGGTTACTGGTTTTCTGTTGCTACCCTTGATATCGTTGGTCGTAAAACCATTCAGCTCTTTGGCTTTACTCTCCTGACTGTCATTTTCTGCATCATTGGTTTCGGTTATCACAAGATTGGCGATCACGGTCTGCTTGCTTTGTACGTTCTGGCTCAGCTGTTTTCTAACTGGGGTCCCAACACTACCACCTTCATTGTCCCTGGTGAGGTTTTTCCTACCCGCTACCGTTCCACTGCCCACGGTTTCTCTGCCGCTTCTGGTAAGGTCGGTGCCATTATCGCACAGTGTGTTCTGGGTCCTTTGATCAGCCACGGCTGTGCTGCTGACAAGCCCAACTGTTGGCTCAACCACGTCATGGAAATCTACGCCCTCTTCATGCTTCTTGGTATTGGTACTACTCTGCTTATTCCCGAGACCAAGCGTAAGACTCTTGAGGAGCTGGCTGAGGACCTCCACGGTGAAATTAACATTTCCAAGCTTAGACATGAGCAGCGCATTGCCAATGGCGAGGGCTCCAACAAATCTATTGAGGTTTGAGCATAATTGCTAGAGGATTTTTATTCATTGAATTTCTATTTTAAACAAGTTATCTTTTTCATTTTTTTTTATTTTGGTGTTTTTTCTTCTTCCCATATACAGTATAATTAAACAAAATTCTTAATTTTTAAAAACAAAAAACAAACAGCATAAATTGGAAAAAAAAACTTTTATGATAATAAGTTAAAATTTGAAATAAAAATTAACAGTTATGAAAAAATTTTGGACAATAGTTGACACCTCCGATACAGTTTTGTTGATGGATACAAATGTGACATGACACGCAAACTGAAAACCGAAAAAAGCCGCTAGATTTGCAATCAAAACCCGCAACAATACATCTACTCGCCAATAAAGGTTGAAAAAAAGAAGTGTATCTAATATTAATTGTGAGATAATGTTATTAGCATAAAAACGTCAAAATAATACTAATTCTGATGAGTAAACTGGGCCAGACCAGCTTAGACCCGCCAGGTCGATGCAATTGGAAAAAAAAAAAAAAGTATTGTCAATAAGTCAAAATAAGCTTGGCTTTGATTAGAAATGAAAGGATAGAGCAGCAACATGTACTATCCATCTCCTTTTTTTTGTAATACACGTGAGGACAATACGAGAAAAAGGGGGTTGACAAAAGTGTGTCATCAGCAATTGAATTTTTTTTCTTTTGAAACAACCGGCTCCAGATACAATGAAAAGGCAAGTGCGCAAAATACAACTTTTTTTTATGTAAAAAAATGTAAATTTCAAAATCATTTCATCAACTTGTCATGCAATCTTCAAACACTAAAACCTAATGGGAATTGATTATAATTCAGCGGCGATTGCATCTTTGGACTTGTGCTTTGCGTTGAAAACTTTATGAGGGGGGTTCAGTCTCATTACAACTATATGGAAAGGGGCTCAAAACGAGGCTTTTTTTAAATACATGTACTGTATATAATGGTTCTTGTTATTATATCCCGTTTACATGGCAGTATGATAATCTGATGTGCTATCTACACCCCTTGAGTTAACTTGCATCGCCAAGTACCAAGTACTAAGTATTCACTGTGGATAATGTTCTAGATAGATAATCAGTTTATTTGTCCTTACATCAAATAGTTATAAGCATTGTTATAAAACAAAAATGACATGCAGAGAAATTATAAATTTCAAAAACTATTTGTCTCTGTGAAAATGACAAGGTAGCTGTATTAGCGCGTGCTATAGCTCCATGTGTTCAGGGACACCTGCGATACACAACACCCAGTAGGTCAATACCAGAGATTGACACTCAGTAAAACCCCAACAAGCAGCTCTAATCAAGCAAACCATTATAAATAATGTCTCATTACTTTAAATATACTTATATCATATTTGTTTGTGAAAATCAGACTGGTAAAACCCATTTTCTTTTTTGCTCATTTCTTTTGACTTATGCACTTTTGCTACGCCTTACAGCCTCTTTTGTTTCAAAGTCTCAACTTCTAAAGCGTATATTTCATGCAACGTCCTAGTTACCTCAAAAACAATTTTATTTTTTATCTAGTATTAGTATAGGAGAACAATACCTCATTTACTACAAGAGATTATTGGCAACAAAATAAAACAGATGATAAAAGTCTATAAATATATATATATTTTTAAGCTATCTACATGTACAAATCCCCATGCAAGTAGAGCAACTATGAGTTATGAGTGGAGTTTACTTGGAGCCACCGCCATAGTTGAGATCCGTATCGTAGCTGCGTGGTGGCGCCTGGCGACCGGGCGGGCCCTGCGGTGGCTGCTGTGGCTGCTGCTGCTGCTGAGGGAAATGTGGTGGTCCCTGCTGGTTCTGCGCCATAGGAGGAGCCGGAGCCTGGCCACCTGCTGGATTATTGTTGAAGTTCATCATAATCTGCTGCATCATCTGGAACTGATGCTGCTGTAGTGGATTATAGAACTGTTGCTGTTGTTGCTGCTGTTGTTGCTGCTGGGGCTGATGCTGGGTGTTAAAGTATGGCTGTTGGGGGTTGTACTGCTGCTGCTGCTGCTGCTGGTTGAACATGTTGTTTTGGGGGTTGTAGTATGGCATTCCCGGAACGGCTGGGTTAAAGCCCATATTGTATTGCTGGTTCATTTGTGGCCCAAAGTTGCTGCCACCACTGTGATTGTTGTAGGGCTGGTTATTGTAAGAGTTCTGATAATTCATGGGATGATTGAAGCCGTTATTGCTGTTGCCGTTGTTGTTTGTGTGCGGCTGGTAGGGATGGCTCTGAAGTCCACCGCGGCCACGGGCAAGCTTTCCTCTGCTGGGTCGGGCTACCCGGTTGTTGCTGTTGCTGCTACCCGTGCTAGGATTACCACTTGCCGGTGCAGGGGTGTCACCAGTGCTCTCGGTGTTTTTCGCCCGGTCAGTGTCGTCATGCTTGGTTTTTTTCTTCTTCTTCTTAGTCTTCTTCATGCTGCCGGCCACGCGCTCCTTTTCATCATCAGAAAACTCTTGCTCTTCCTCGGGCACTTCTTCGTCGTGGAAGTTACTGGCATCACTACCCTTCACTGCTTTGATCCTATCAGTGAACAAAAACTTTGACGCCGACACAACGTAAAACACTTTCTCGCCGCAACGCGGCTTAAAAGCGGCGGCCTCCTCCTCTGATTCAAACTTTACAGAGTAAAAGGGCGCTTGCACGCGGCCAAAAGTCTCGTAGAGGACACCAAAGGGCACCCGGTCGCTTGTACAAAAGACAGAATGCTCATCTAACACCCGGAATTCTCCAGATACCGACGCCTTGATCACCACCGTCTTTCCTGTCACGCGAAAGATCTCGCCGACATGTTCAAGCTGTGTTTGCGGTGTAATTTTGAGATTATCCGGCAATTTGGGCGCAGGTTCGTCCAAAATCTCGTGAGCAGATTTGACGGGGCCTTCACTAGTGTCATCATTGTCATCACTCAGTTCTTCATCTTCAAGCTCGTTGTTGCCGCGTTTGCGCGGGTTCTCCTCTTCGTCACTATCCGAGTCTGAGTCCGATGAAGACGATGATGAGTCTGATGACTCGCTATCGCTCTTGTTGTCATTAGCAGCGTCTGCTTCAGGCTTGCTTGCAGTGATCTCTTCATCCGACGAGTAGTGCATTGGCTCGTTATTAAGCGCTCTGTCAATGGCATCAAGTCCAGAAATTTCGGAATCTTCCTTTGACGGGATGCTAGGCTGCTGCTCTTGGTCTGCAACAACTTCCTGCTCCATCTTTGTACTATCCGTAACGGTGACAGACTCCTCCTCTTTCTTTTTACTATCCGTAACAGTGACAGGCTCCTCTGGTAAAATTTCCGTAGATTCCGTCAAAATAGCAGTAGGTTGCTCTTCATTTTTCTCGCTTATCACAGCCATGGTGGATTCCTCAGACTGTGCCAATTCGTCCGTTGGCTGGGCCAGTATTGATGTCACAGCAATCTCTTCACTGCTAAGTACTGGTTGATTTAATTCTGGTTGTTGCTCGGTCGGGCTAATTGAATCGGTGCTGGCGGGTTGCTCCACTATTGTATGCGCAGACTCTGTCTGAACATCCATAATTATGTTGTCTTTTTGCTGCTGCTGGACTGCCACGCTATTGTCTTTGATGTTATCGGGTTCAGAGATCTGTTCCTCTATACCAATCATTTCCTGAGTATTTGAAACTGGTGCATTGGTCATTACCGTGTCGGTATCTGGCGTAGTCATACTTTGCGCTTCACTCTGTAGAGAAGTGGCTAAGTCATTTTTGACATCGCCCTGAATAGGAAGCCCAGTGGGTACATCGTTTGTCTCATTGGGAACCGACGCATGCCCAGGTCCTAATAGATCCAAGCCAGGCAGTGCAGCCGGATCAGCAGGAAAAGTATTCACATTATCGGTAGACGGGGCACCCACAGGGCTGCCATTAACGTTTAATGGAACATTACTCATATTGACTAACGTAATGCGAATGAACACAAAAAAGATTTTAAGAAGATTGAGTTCAGGCGCTCGTGTCTATTTGAACTCCCTGTATTATCTTTTAGATTTGTTTAAGCCGGAGGTTAAGAAATGCTAAGACTGCCAAAGTGAAGATGGCAAGAAAGACGTTGATGAATGTCTCAGCAACAAAAGAAAAATTTCGGTGCCTTGGGAGATATCACGTGACTGGACGCAACCCAGCAAACTTTTTTTTTCAGTCTTCTGTTATGGGTAGCCGGTGTTGGGCCAGAAAAGTTGGGGTCATAGGCTTTCTGATGTTGAAATTTGCACAAGGTTTCTAAAAAAGGTACTTCTCAATTGGGACGACAATCCTCAGTCAATCCGGGCAGTGGCGAGGTGTTACGGTATTTATGACGAAAGGTGTTTAAAGGGAATTCCTGAAGGACACCAGTCTATATGGCGGTCTGAATTACTTTTTTTATTTCAATTTCATTTTTGTTTTGATATTGTCTGGGATTTGTTTTATTAGATAGTTTTCACTATAAGCCCACTGGGTGAGCAAATATATACAATTATTATTATTATTAAGGTATTTTTCAGCATGTCTTTTTAGTATCCAGGCAGGGATTAACTGGCAAAGAGAGACATTGTAACTAAGTTCCTATTATGTAAAGGTGGAGTTTATTTACATACGTAATGGTATGTTCTAAACAACCGGGTGAAACAAAATCTAAGTAGCATATGATGACATTCAAGATCTGAATCGCTTTAGCCACTGTTGTGAACACATCGACGTTCGTATCGTTTTACGATAATGTATCATTATTACCTTGATTTGACATGGCCAGAAAAACCTAACCAATTAGATTTAATATGCTTGCGATATGGTTTTTATCGATTCCTGCTAACAGTAAAGAATTGGCTGTTGCTTGGGAATTTGAGCTGCGGCAGCGATCGTAGGAAAACGCCGCTGATTTGATCTGTTAGATAATCAGCTTATTATCCTTACATCAATCAATTACAAACAAAATTATAAAACAAAATGACATACAAAGAAGTATTGGATATATTTTTATTTTATTTTTTATTTTTTTAAGAAAAGGTTTGTTGATTGATTATACAATTTGCGAAAGAGCTGCGCAAAGCCATAACCCCCGGATTATATTTAGTTGAAAACATAAGGACCCTCTAAATTCTTCTGAAGCCTGTTATGTGCGACCCTGAAAGACACTGCCAGCCCCTTTCTCCTCAATTGAACAGGACTGTAATAACGTATTCATTTTCAATGACTTTTATAAGGAAAAACAAACAGCCTTCTTTATGTCTATTGTGATTACAAGAAACACCTGGCTGTTTCAATGATACGTGTCGGATTTGAAGACCCCTTATGGCCGAAGCGGGTACATGTGGTTTGAGTCCAGCACCAAACCCTTTCTTGTAACGAACTAAACAACAAAGAATATCTTCTCTATTAGTATAGCATCAAAATCTAAATTGACAAATAGCGAACTGTAGCTATATTCCAGCAAATGCCTTGCTAAATCTATCTCACTTGTTTCGGACGTCGGAGAACCTGAGATGGCGTTTTACAATCTAGTACACGGCAGTTTAGTTGAGCTAGGCCATTGTCATTCACCTTTAAAGTTGCCGGCGGGAAATTTATTACTTGTGCTAAATTGAAGGCAATAAAATATCAGACTGTAGATGATCCTGCTATTCAATGAAGGTGTGCTAAAAATACTACAAGTTTCACCGTTACCATGATTGGTAAAACCAGCACTGCCCGTCGTATTTAAGTCGCCTGTGCCAAAGACTTGCTGCAATTTTTTCCAGCCAGCGCATCCTTTACAATAATAATTCTGTCACTTTCCCGAAAGGAATCAGTGAGGTCTAAAGAGCCAGCAGCCATAGAATGGCCGCATCTAGAATTAGCTTTAGACACGTTTGCCTCTGTGTTGCTCTTTTAGACATGCTGTTTACGAAAACAGTAGTATCTTGACCAGCTACTCATTTCTGGCAAAGGGAGTTTGAGTTTTCTTAGTTTTGGGCCTAACACTGAAGAATGCATACAAATACATACATGTACGTATAAACTCCAGTTAGCCCCAGGCTAAGAATAGTAGTGTATTATGGTGTGTCTTGAGCCATTTGTCAGTCCCGTACCTGAATCTGTCGCTCATTGAAGAAAGAAATGAATCTTTTGTAATATCCCTTGTTCCACATTCACCATTACTTAGCCCTCTCCCTTAATATCCCCGAAATTTTCAGCAAGCTCCACTTGGAGAAGTATAAATATGAATACGAATTCCTAGATTTTATTTCTTGATTCTTTAAAATATTTTCCCATTTGTTTTCTTGTTTTTTAATTCAATTAATTTCATAAAAGTCACTCTGCTGCTTTACTCCTATTCTATACACTTATATTAATTTACAACAACCAACACAATGCAGTTTTCTACCAGTGCCGTGCTCCTTGCCTCCGCCTTCTTGACCTCCGCCGTCAACGCCCAGGCCGCTTCGTCTCTTGCTGATGCCGCCTCTTCTGCCGTCGCTGGTGCTGGCGACGCTGTCAGCAGCGCTGCCGGTGCCGGTGCTTCTGCTGTCTCCTCTGCCCTTGCTGATTCTAGCGACGCTGGCAGCGCTACTGCTTCTGACGCTTCTGGTGCTTCCGATGCCAGTGCGACTGGATCTGCTACTGATGCCTCTGCTACTGATGCTTCTGCTACTGGTGCTTCTGCCTCCGGTTCTGCCGCCGCCTCGAGCTCTGTCTCCGGTTCTGCTGCCGCCTCAGGCTCTGCTTCTGGTTCTGCCGCCGCCTCAGGCTCTGCTTCTGGTTCTGCTGCTGCCTCGGGCTCTGCTTCCGGCTCTGCTGCCGCCTCTGGTTCTGCTAGCGGTTCTGGCTCTGCTGCCGCCTCCGGTTCTGCTACTGGCTCACGTTCTGCTGCATCTGGCTCTGCCTCCGGTTCTGCCGCCGCATCTGGCTCTGCTACTGGTTCCCGTTCTGCTGCATCTGGCTCTGCTACTGGTTCCCGTTCTGCTGCTGCGTCAGGCTCTGCCTCCGGCTCTGCCTCCGGCTCTGCCAACGAAAACACCAGCAATGGTGCCAACCTCAATGTTGTTGGCTACTCTGTCGGTGCCCTTGCCGCCGGTGTTTACGCTCTCCTCTAAATTACTACTTTCCCTCCGTACTTAATATTTTGAATTTTTTTATTATAATGTAATTTTTTTTCTTGCTCTATTATTTTGGTTGTTGTTTTTTGAAAAAAAATATATATATACCTGTACATTAGTTTGTAATCATTAATCCTTTTCACTTTCCCCGGTATTTCTTGTTGTTTTTTCTGGGATTTCTAATTTTAACTTTGGCCATGTAGTATTCTTTTTGTGAAACCCTGACCTAAAATTGTACCATTTTCCTTAAGAGAGCAAGTAACATAGCCATTCTGAGTTAAGAAAGAAAACAGCATAACCGTTCTGGGCGATAGTGACTGAAAACCTTACCGTATACACTTTGGTGAACACTCAGCAACCCTTACGCCCCCTTGGGGCTCGAATATTTAGCAATGGGTCGCAGGCTATGTTAGAACCGTAGGAATCAAAAAAAAAAAAGAAAAAAAGCAGAGCCAAGTGACTCAGACAAGCATTATACACTTAAACAAACGGATAAACAGATGTTTGATGAACATATTTTAAACGCTAAACGTGCCAACAGGAAGCACTGGTACTAAAGCTACGAAAGACAATACATATGCAACAAAGTTATGGATCTGGAGAACAAGGTTCCTCTACTGCACTAGTGTGTGATGGGGTGGAGATGGACCCGGATTGTTGATTGTTGCGACCGGGTATTGCCATTTTAGTCATTTAGTTCACTTTTGTTCTTAGCGCTGTTAACAGCCTTGAACTCCGTACCTATCGATGCTTTACTATCGCCCTCGCTCATGCCAGGCCGCGAGCGCTGAATGACGCTAAACGTGGTCTGGCCCGGGCCTGGTCGCTTAATTGTTTTGGAGAGCTTGTCCTCGGCTTGGGGAACAGATGCTGGGTATGGTGTCTGGTTGCCCATGCTCAGGGAATGCTTCGACTCAGCTTCCAAAACTGATTGGGATGACTTTGATGCCGGAAATTTTTTAACGCTACCAACAGAGTTTTTGTATGAATTGTGCTTGCTCAGTTCGGCGCGTTCTTTAGAGACGCTACTGGTATCGCTATGACCGTCTGCGTCGTCGCTGTCCATATCAACGTCAGTGTCTTCTTCCAATTCCCTATAATCTTTCATAAAACTATGACTTAGCGCAAGTGCGTGCTTCATCAGTAGATCGTTAAGCTTTTTCTCAGGATTATTTTCGTCCGGGTTCTCGTTTTTCACTTCCTCCTCGCCATCTTCTCCATACGTCTTTGCATAAAGTGCCTTCTTTGCCCGTGGAATCAAAGTTCCGTCCTCATAGTAGTTGCCGGGAGACCGGTTTCGTAGCGTAAAAGGTTGGGTTTCAGACCAGGCAACAACATATGAAACGTTATCCTCTAGTGTGGCAATAAGCTGCACCACAGCCTTACAAATTTGCGAACCGCCGCCACCGGCTGTCGTAAATTGTACCCGATCGTGCAGCACAACATGTGCCACCTTGTCATCAGGAGGGTAGTTTGCACAAAAGGGACCAAGTTCAGGTCCAATCTTTCTATAAAAGAATGGCTCGATTTTCTGTAACCGTGAAGAAGATCGATAATGTGTGTTGTTCCTCATGAAATTGTGATCCGGGAGCAGGCCTGGAATGGCGGGAACAATAGCCGGTGCATCACGCGGTCCCTTATCACGTTTTGCTGTGTGCTGTACTAATGGGAGCTCTTCCACATCTCCATCAATGCAAACCCGTAATGCGGTAATTCTAATCGCAAATGACAGCACCTTGCTCTTAATTTTTCCGTCCTGAACAGCATAGACGGGGAATGGTGGGATCTTTCCAATAGAGAAGTTACCCTTCTGGACTAGCGAAAAACTGGACGTCAGTGTGAAGTAGTTACGTCTGTAAGACAACCACGAGTTTGAATTTGGAAACTTTTTGAAACCGCGGTCAAATCTGGCCGAGATGATTGTGTATATTGGCACACCGTTGGGGTCGCAGAGATCAAAGTTCTGGCAGGTGCGCTCAAAATTTGGACCAATGCGATAAAACTCTTTTGAACGCGGCGGCCGAGTAGGCTTGAGATCTTTAAAATACTGGGGATGGCTCTGGGTGTTGGGCGGGAGGGTCATGGGCGGGAGAAAGCTCAGAGAGGAATGGTCATCTTGTTGGGTCGTACGCATCTGAAAATCTGTAAATGGAGTAGCAGGAAGAATAGGAATATGGGTCGATGGCGCCGAAGCCGAAGCGGATGTTTGCTCGGCGACAGGTGAAGAGCTCTGTGAATGAGGTGATGGGCTGTGTATAGCAGCTGAGGTTAATTGTGAAAGTGTTGGAAGTGGTGTTTGGGCTGGTGTGGATGATGGTGATGAAACTTTGCTCATTAATACAACTATAGGTTCGTCAGATAAAGGCGCTTCATCATTAATGTGATGTGTGCCATTTTCTTGGTGGTCCGGCTGTTGCTCCTGCTGCTGTTCCTGTTGTTGCTTCTGTTGTTTTCTGTACAAGTCTAATTGCGCTTGTAACTGATTCTGCTTTTGCTTTTCGAGAATTTGCTGCTGCTGTTCGTACTTCATAAGTTGCTGTTGAACTTCGTTCCGGAACTTGAGAGTTACCTTTGTCGGACGAGTCTCGCTCATCTTTTTCGCTTTAGCCTGCTGGTAAGGCGCTGATCGTTGGAAGTTTTCTGGGGTGAACACAGTCGCAATAGTACCCTGTTTCGATGATCGATTTGACTTCAGTACAGGCTTAATAGCAATCTTATGCAAGACCTGGGTATTCTTAGGGGATGTACTTTTGGTGATGTTGGTGGTTATTGGGGTTGCCAGAGTCTTTTTCTCTTCAACGGAAGAATCGTGCATATGTATACTAGGAGGCGAGGGAGAAGAAGACGAAGAGGATATATCAATGGGCTCTTGCGTGTCGTCGTCTAGTGTGTCTCGGGGTATACTCATCTATGGTGGCTACGAATTATTCTTCACCAAGTATGGTAGTAGATGCAACCTTGTTCCTTGACTTGTGCTTGGACTTGTGAGTAGTTGGGTGGTTTTGGAGAAGAAAAAATTCCTCACAGAAAAAACAAAAAAAACCCGGGAAAAGAGAGGTACGAGCGTCGATGCGTTTCGACATTTTCAATAGTACAAAAACACGTAAAAACAACAACAACATAAACTACATAAATAAGAAGAATAATACAATCAAGCCGCAGAGATGAAAATGACTTTGAGATAGAAGAGTGTGTTAGTAGCAGTAATAAAATGCGTGAATAGAGGGGAAAGACTCACCGTTGTTGCCTCTGATGAAGACATCGCCATAGCTGTTCACCTGCTTGTTATTGAAAAACTCTCTGGTCGACTCGAGGGCAATGTTCATGAAGCCATCGACAGATTGTAACTTTCCTATGCTCAATGTTAGTAGACGGGCCAGGTGCAGATACTGGAGAGTGGCCGCTACATACCGTGGTACTCGACGCCAGAGTTCAGTTTCACAATTACATCGCTGCCTCTGATTTCACTTAGAAATGACGATGGGTCATTCTGGGAGATCTCAGTGGCAACCTCATGGGCGCTTTCGTCTCTGCTGGGGGATTTCTCGGGTTCTGACATTTCGGATCGTGGGCGGCTGGTACTGGGTTGATGCTGTGAGTGAAGGTGTCTTTAATCCAAAAGATAAAGCGACATGCTGTTACCCGGTTCCCATCCACCACACACAAAACTTTCTGCTGCTGTTTCAGGCCGGTGCCAACCCTTTGCAATCGGACATTAGCAGTGGCAGAATGGCGGAACCCGACTCGAAAATTGCGCAGCTCCTGAGCTATGGCGTCGAAGTGAGTAGTATGCGTGCCGCTATAGCTACACATAACATAGAGCTAACGAACACTAGAACAACACGCGCAGTTTGCTCGTTATTACTGGCGCGAATGCGCGGAACCAGCTTCCCACCATCCATGGTCTTTGCGTTCAAGCGGGTGCGACAAACGGGTCTATTGCATGGGCGTACAAGACAACCAACCCGTCTGTGAACACCAAGGGCAAGAAAAAGCAGGCCGATCCAAAATCGGAGCCTACTCCTGCCGACCCTTACCAAGAGTTTTTGACAAGCAGAAACTTGCGGTACGTGCCGTATAAGGACTCTGACAAGATTCTCGGCAACACTTACGGGATGCTAATATTGCAAGACTTTGAAGCAATTACGCCAAACATTCTTGCTAGGACTGTGGAAACAGTAGCGGGAGGTGGAGTTATCGTTATTTTGCTGGAGTCGCTGACTGAGCTCAGCCAGCTAGCCGATCTGCCAATGGATATCCATTCCAAGTTTCAAACAGAAGCTTACCCAAAGGTCATACCGCGATTTAACCATCGATTAGTGCCATCTATTCTTTCCTGTTCAACGTGTCTGGTTCTAAATGACCAGCTCCAGGTTGTCTCGGGTGACATCTCGGCTCTCGAGCCCACCATGATGGACAGATATGTCGAGCCGGCGTCTGAAACTATTACAAAGTTTGCAAAAACTAAGGATCAGGAAACAATTATTCAAGATCTACTAGATGTGCTTTCTACTGGGAAAAAAACTGTGTTTGCAATCACGGCGGGCCGTGGCCGTGGCAAGTCTGCTACGCTAGGTCTGACAATCTCAGCCGTGTTACCCCAGTATGCAAATACCTTTGTGACTTCGCCCAGTCCCGATAATCTCAAGACCTTTTTTCAGTTTGTTGTCAAGGGACTTTTGTTTAAGGGTCTGAAAGAAGGCACTGATTTTGAAGTTACCAAAGCCAGTAACCCGCTCAAGTCCGTGATTAAAGTCACCGTTTTTTCTCCTCACAAACAAGTTATCCAGTTCATCCAGCCACATCAGGCCAATCTTTTGGGCCAGGCTGACCTCTTGGTAATTGATGAGGCTGCAGCGATTCCGTTGACTATTGTAAAAAATCTTCTCGGCCCCTATACCGTTTTAATGGCTTCTACGATACACGGATACGAGGGTACCGGCCGATCACTTTCTCTGAAGTTGATAAAGGAACTTAAGCAAAAGTCACAATCAAACAAGAAAAATAAAAACAAGACGCCTTTTATTCCTGTTCGGGAGTTATCTCTCTCACAGCCTATAAGATACGCATCTGGGGACCCTGTTGAGGCTTGGCTGAATCAGCTACTGTGCCTTGATGCAAGCGTATCTACGGAGGAAAATGACGAAAAGCCATCATTCAAACCAGAGGACTGCACAGTGCATTTGCTCGATAAGGACTCTCTTTTTTCTTTTGCACCAAAGTCTGAGAAATACTTACAAAAGGTTATGGCGCTATTTGTCGAAAGTCACTATAAGAACTCACCCAACGACTTACAACTACTTTGTGATGCCCCTGCCCACCACCTGTTTGTTCTTCTTGGGCCCAATTCTGAGGAGCCCCTGTGCGTTGCTCAGATTGCCCTCGAGGGTGGCATTTCGAAGGCCACTATCCGTAATAATCTTAGCAAGAGCCAGCGGGCAGATGGTGATTTGATCCCCTGGCTCGTTGCCCAGCAATTCCAGGTCGAGGATTTCCCTACTCTTCTCGGTGCCCGCGTTGTTAGAATTGCGACAAACCCCAATGTCATGAGCCAGGGATACGGCGTTCATATGCTCAAAGTTTTGGCTCAATTCTACAGTGGAGCTCTTTTTAAACAGGACTCATCAGTGGCTGGAGGTCAATCCAATGATTCACCATCACTACTCACGCCTGTCTTTCAGATCCCCCCTCTTTTGCTGGATTATTTAGGTGTTTCTTATGGCACTACACCCCAACTGAACAGATTTTGGAAAAAAGCTGGATTCGTACCGATATACTTGAAGCAGACCGCCAATGAGCTCACTGGCGAACATAATTGTGTGATGGTCAAATCTTTAGCTAAAAATAACGGTAGCGGCTGGCTTTTTGAGTTTGCGGCTGATTTCCATCGACGATTCTTGAGCTTGCTCGTTCATGAATTCCGCAGTTTTACTGCACTGCAAAGTCTTAGTATTATGGAGGGCGAACAACTTGCCACCAAGGAGCTGCCTCGACGTACCCTTTCTGCTTTCAGAGATTTAGATGACTTGCTTACAAGATCAGATTTGCGACGCTTGGAGGCCTATGCCAACAACCTGATTGACTACCCCGTGGTAGCAGATTTGGTTCCTGCGCTTGCTCGACTCTATTTCATGAACCGCTTACCTGAAGACTTGACAATTAGTGCTGTGCAGCGTGTTATTCTGCTTGGTGTCGGTCTGCAAAAGAAAGAAATTGATGTGGTCAGCGAAGAGCTTACGCTTCCGACGTCGCAAACGCTGGCTTTGTTCACAAAGGCAGTGAGAAGCGTAGTAGCTGTACTGAAAAGTCTTCCTTTGGAGTAATCAAGCAGATCGACTTATTTATGTACACTTTTTCTTCTTCTTCTCTGCTCTATGAGCTCAATTGCCGCTACGGCTTGTATATAGTCTAGATACATAAATGAACTGATTTGATCTATACTATTAGTAGACTTATAAGCTCAAATCAACCAGCTGCGAAATTTGCAGTTGTTTGCTAGTCGGTTTACAATGAGATCAAGTACTCACATGTACTCTAATTTTTTCACTACCCAGTCCCTAGTCAATTAGTTTCCAGTATTTAAAACCAATTGGTTTCTTTGGCTTTTACCGTTGACGCCAGTCTCGCGGGCATTTGAGGAAAGCGAACTGTCACCCACGCACTGAAAAAAAAAAAAAAAAAAAAAAAAAACAAAAAAAAAAAAACAATCTTTTATCAAAAATAAATTTCTCCCCCCCCCCCACACCCAATCTTCCTTTTTTCCCCACACATCCCTTTTATTTCCTTTTCTTTCGTTTTT
>Ga0160505_100746_pt1 | contig 16959 bp, 28 predicted proteins | sample DIDeMG_FD_108225 | JGI IMG/M metagenome (GOLD analysis project Ga0160505, IMG submission 108225) | Enriched chicken feces microbial communities from UW Madison campus, WI, USA - DID2874_E49_Stillage MG | ecosystem: Host-associated > Birds > Digestive system > Large intestine > Fecal ... | reverse complement strand
CACGCCACGTGGATTTGCTTCCGTCGTCGCCACCCGAACGGTAAACGAACGCATCATCGCCATCACGACTGCGCCGCAACGGCGTGTCCCATCCTTCGGTGTCGGTCATTCAGCGTTGTTCGATTGTTTATTCATTTCGTCAATATTATCGCACTCTTCTCGATTCTGCCAGCATGAGCTTCAACGACCTCGAGCGCGGGCAGGGCGTGCCCGTCCGCGGCCCTCCGGGTGGTGAGTAGGACTCTGGGGGAGAATAGGACGAGGAGCAGCGACAGCCGGGAGGATAAGATGAACAGGACAGCTCGCGCCAGGAGGTATCGCGAGTTGCGTTGAACACCTCCTTCGCACTCTTTCTTGTGGCATGCTAAGCTAGAATAGCTCGCCCCAGCTGTCTCGCTGCTCTATACCCCTCCGGCCCTCTCGCTAACTCTCGCGCAGATGACCCCGAGTTCACAAAGGTCAAGGACTCGGTCTCGATCCAGATCTTCAAGATCCAGTCCAACGTGCAGGGCATCCAGCGCCTGATCGACAAGCTGGGCACGGGGTCGGACAACAAGCAGCTCCGGACGTCTCTGTGAGTGGGAACATGGGAAGGTAGCACTGAGGGTGCCGGGTGAGAGGTCCACCAAGTTCACACCTATCCGCCTTGTTCTAACCTTCCTAATTCCTACGGCCTCACCTCTAACACGCAGTCACAACCTGACCGAAGCGACGCGGGACATGGTGAAAAAGTCGACCGAGGACGTCAAGGCGCTCGCGGCGTTCCCGGCCGGCGGGAGCGGGCAGGCGCACCGTAAAGCCATCCAGACCAAGATGGGGCGCGACTTTACGACCGCGCTCCAGGGCTTTCAGCGCGTGCAGCGTCTGTCGGCGGAGAAGCAGCGCGGGACCGTCGAGGTGCAGAAGCGTGCGGTCGAGGCGGCCGAGGAAGCGTGAGTTGATGGTGTTGGTTGTAGTTGTTGTCTCAGGGAGGTTGGAAACGAGGGTCCAAGTCCCTGCTATCCTGGATCGGCTCGGTGTTCATAACCGGCGGTTTCTGTCTCCGCGGACAGCGGCCTCACACCGACCTCCGCTTTGAACCACTACCTGCCTACTGTAAGATTTCACCCCTGACACGCAGTGCCGCTACCGAGGAACGCGGCTCGGTTGAGCTCGAGCAGGTCCAGGTCCAGCGACAAGCGCTCGCGCCGCAGATTACCCAGCACGAGCTCGAGTTCCAGGAGCAGCTGATCGCCGAGCGCGAGAGCGAGATCCGCGAGATTGAGTCTGGTATCCATGAGCTCAACGACATTTTCCGCGATCTCGGTGCTATTATCCAGTCCCAGGGAGGGCTTATCGGTGAGTTGGGACTAGAAGGGCGAGAATTGCAATGTGGAGGATACGGCGGCGCCCTATCGAGGTTAACATTGGCAACCTAGAGGAGACGGTGACCAAGTGCGGAGCTATTGAGGCACGTCAAGGCTGAACTAACATCAGACAACATCGAGAGCAACATTATCAACGTTGCGGACCACACAAGCTCTGCCGCCGAGGAACTCACGACAGCACACGAGTACCAGCGCAAGGCGGGTCGTCGTATGGCGTGTCTCCTCATCATCCTCGTCATTGTTGTCATGGTCATTCTTCTCGCTGTACGTATTGGCAAGCTGGTGCTAAAGTGGGGTATATGGAACTACAGTCGATGAGCGTCCCCCGCGTACGTCTGGTTAGACCATCAATCCGCTTCTGCCATCTGCTTGTGGTGGTCATCTGCTCTGGAGTAGATGCGCTATCCCAGAGTAGATGACTAGCCTTTGTGTACCCCGTTCGGACGTGACTGACGACCCTCAGATCCTCTCGTAATGCCCCCCTTCCCTCCGACCTGCAGGTCCGGTCTGTTTGTAGTTTCTAGAGTGTTGGATATTTGAATGAAATTCACGTGCGTGTGATGCGATACAACTGTTGGAGCTGGGTGCTATGGATACGAGAGGATGTAGACACTGGAGGCGGTTAGCCGCTCACTCGGAGCCATCTTCCTCCCGAGCTATCGCAAACCACCACGCGTCGAGTCGGCCGCGGCGCGTGGATATCTGCGCCACTCTGCCCACCTCCAAACGTCTACAACCGTCAACGTAGAGACCATAACGTGCCGACGACTCCAAAGCCGCGCCAAATTCTCGAGTCAAAGAGTCACGGCACAGCTCCACCATGGTTCCACCGCCGAAGATAGTGTGTCCTCGAAGGCACGTCCATGTGCACGGACCGCTCGGCCCCACGCGGATTGGGCCCAAGCGGCAGCGGCGACGTCCGCCCACGCACAATGCACGCATGCCGTGACGAGTGGAGGGTGGGTGGGTGCATAAACTCTGATCCGCTAGCGGCAGGCGGGCGGCGGAGCCCACAGTGGTGCATGGTGGGCGGCGGATTCGAGTTGCTCCGCAAGGCCGAAATCCGTACTAATTTACATTGTTCTGGACCAAGCCTTCTTCCAGCCAAGACCTGGGCTGGGCGATCGCGGCGGCCTGTGGCGCAAGGCACCGCGACGACGACAACGCAAACTCACGCAAGTAAACGACGCAGGCAGCCAATGCTCTCGCCTTGAATGGATTGTGATTCTACAGCCAACGTGCATAGGGGTACAAATGATATGATATGGGCAACACGGGTGCTATGCAGGACAACGGAATGAAAGGTGGTGGTGAATTGTATTGGGATTAGACGGCAGCGGGCCAGTAAAGCTGTTGGTGCTGTAGTTTGTAGAGTGGAGAGCAATGTATGCTGTGGTCGGCCGGGTACAGTTCATGTGTTTATGCGAGGGTATCGCGGCGGCGGGGGTAGAAGAGGAACGAACGGAAGGGGGGGCTCATTGTTCGCGGCTGAGACATGTTCGAACACGACAACGAGAAACGAAACATTGCCCTCGATCGTGTCTCCGTGTCTTGGCCGCGTCTTGTCCTCTTCGCTTCACTTCGCTTCGTGCGGCGCCTCTCGCCTAAGGAAGACCGTGGAGCTTGGGCTCGCGAGACGGGTCAAAGTGTTGCTGGCCGCTTGGGCGGGAGAGGGACAGCATCGAGATGAGGCTCGGACGGCGGTTCTCCTGCTGCGTCTGCTGCTGCGCCTGGTACGCCTTTTGCTGCGCGGCGGCGGCGGCGGTCGCTTTGGTGAGCTTGGCGGCCATGGCTGGCAAGTGTCAGCTGTTGTACGATTATCGTAGGGTTGTGGGGAAAAGTGGGGTAGAGGGGACGTGCAGTGCCAAGACGGCAGCTTGTGCCGCAGATAGTGACATGTGTGACGACCACCACGGCCACTAATTCTGCAGTAACGCATGGCCTTGTCCCCATCTACACTGTCGTTTCCCATTCCCACAGGCACGAAAGAAAGACTCACCATAACCGTCCGCGCTCGTACGGTCTTCGCGGCAGAAAGCGTGGGTGCCGTTGTCAAAGTTGGCAAGAAGGGCGTTCAGGCGGTCCTCGAGGAACGTCTGCTGTGGCGAGTGCGCCGGCGTCGTGGTCGCGCTGTACGTCGCGAGCGACGACGACGAGGCTTGGCGGTGGATGGCCTGCATGATGGGCGGCGCGGAAAGGGGCAAGGCGGTGGGTGGTGTTGTTGTTGTAGTTGTAGTTGTGCCGGAAGTAGCAGGCACAGTGGAGGGCGGAGTGGTGGTGGTGGAGGGACGCTTGGTGGCTGGCGTCGTTATGGTGATTGTTGTGATGGTGGTCGAGAGATGAATGGGGGTCGCTTTAAATACCGTGGACAGGAGACGGGGAGTGAATGATGGTGAGAGAGGAGTCAAGAGTGGTGATCACTGGAGGTGAGATGGTTAAGTAGAGAAAGGCAAGAGGACGACTCGAGTAGATATGCCTCTCTGTGATGTTTTATTGTGGTGATGTTGAATCAGGGACTGCAGCCAGCAGCCACAGTTCTTGGCTCCAAGGCCGAAAAAGATGATGGTCAGCTGGTCCACTGCAACCAAATATTGCCAGGGTGGACCCGCCACGAAGCTCGTTTAGGCCCTAAATGTGCCCGAATAACTTTTTCAGAAAAGGGCTGTCTAATCAAATTGCAATGCAATTAGAAAACATCATTCTATTGCATTCTAATCAGGAAGACACGTTTTTGCCCATTTGGATTACAGCCCAGGGTCCGTACTTGCCGGCGGCGGGGCAGCGGCAGTCCTTTTCCGTCGAGGCGCCGAACATGTCCGACGAATGAACACTGGCTCATTTCCGCTTTCCGCCTCCACCCCAACTACAACTGGACAACTTGCACTGCACGTTGTCGTTCACACACACCTGCACATCTGTTCCCAGATGTTCCAGATGGGCCGCATGTGTTCCATTTCCGTAGCGAGCGGGATGCGGGATGGGCTTTAGGTTGTGCTCACTATTGCTGGCCTCGATGCCCTTCTCGGTCTTGTGCTAGCCACCGGAAACCAGAAATCCATCCATACCCCCTGGCCGCCGTTTGGGGTGTCCCATCGGTAGGCACACTGGTTCCATTGGTACCAACTTGGCTCTGCTCGCCACTTGACTCGTGTCACTGTGACGTCGGGGGATGCACGGCTGCGACCCCTGGATCGCACTCGATTTGCACTGTGCGCACTTGACTCCGCTCGTGCACTGCACGCATGGCAGCGACAGAACTTTTGACGGCGTGGGATGCCAACTCCGCCCGTTGCCATGCAATCCGAGAACCATGTTCCACCGCAATCGCAAGGCAGTGCATCATCGCCTGCTCATTTGGATCGAACGCAACGGAGATTATGATGCGCTCATGTTCAGCAGTTACCGCCGGCTTGCTCAATGCTGGCGGACACAGTCATCCATGAGCGAATCGCGAATGCACGATTACAGTGCTGCGGAAGCCGAGTCGCCACTGGTAGCCTCCACTCTCGATGCCTCCACCCCGACCTCGACCGCCGAATACCGATCAGTCCAGCCTCCACTTTCAACCCATGTGGAGGCAGAGATAAGATGGCACAGGAGCAGAGATAATCGACAACGATAGCACCATATCCACATGGCTCCTATCTCCCACCTTCCCATGATCGAGAATACTAACGTACTGATATCAGTCTAACGCCGCCCCACGCGGACAGTGTCGTATCTTCCTCTCTCGCCGTCCGAAAGTCGGAGTGGAGGGACGGAGACGGAGACGGCGGCAGAAATCCGAGACATGACCCTGGGCCCGTGGAACTCGGAGCAGCGTCATACAGCAGCCCTGCGCGCACACCCCTCCAGCCTCCACACCGAGCTCCCTGGCTCACGCCGTCATCGCCCAGGCTCCAGGCTCCGTCACCGGCCACCGGCCTCCCCGTCAACCCTGGCCTCCACTATTGTTTTCGAACAGACAGTGAGAATTTCGAACTTGGCCAACAGGGCCAGACCCCATTTGCCCGTCGTTACCTCGCAATTTTTCTTGATCTAATCTCGACCAGCCAGGGTCGTGTTTATGTTGCGCTGGAACTGGGATCGACGCGCATGGACAGGCTTGGCACTTCGAGGTGGAGCTTTGCGTCTTAAGAGTTTCGTCCTTGTTTCCTTTGCATGCGAGCCTGACCGCCCATTGGACCTCGTGGAATCCACGATGGGTGGGACCAAGCTGTAGGAGAGAGCTCGTGCAAAGGGTTCGATGTTTAAGTTCCAAAGGTCTGCCACATGGCCCATATCCATCGCGACCACTGTGCATCTCTGCACATGATATCTCCCTACCTCTTCGAGGCTCTTGTTGACTAACAGCTGGGGCAGCCGGATCTCCATGACTCCAATACGGTTCGAGGCATTCTCACCTTCCAACCATCTCAGGTGAACAAGCGGTCCATGCTTCCTACCCCGTTGACCGTGGTCGAAAGTGGCTAGTGCTCATCCACGTGTCTCCGCCCGGACCGTCGGGACCGTGGACCAGGCAATGACATCGTGTCACCAACCACTCACTCGGATAGCCACGACTACATCGCGTCGTGAACAGTCGATACCAGTGCCAGCGACTCCCGGCCTCAGGTACTTCACACGCTCTACCCCATCCTTGGCCCAGCGGTTCCCAGTACCCACAAGCCAAGCCATTTTTCACCCCGCGATTCCTTTCAGGGTCGCCCTTCCGTCTGCGTCCATCACCGCGTTGGCAGTAAGCCCGTCTTCCACTCCGCCTCCCAAAAAGCATTGGCTGGAGGAACTCAATCCTCTGCTGACGAGAGTGGGATTCGAACCCACGTCCGAAGACTGCGGAAGTGTACACCTTAACACAGCGCCTTAGACCGCTCGGCCATCTCGCCGGTGACAAACCCCTCGGAGGTGGCACCGCCGCGTGTGGCGGTAACGAGCGCGGCTCCGAAACCGAAAAAAAAAAAAAAAAAAAAAAAAAAAAAAAAAAAAAAAAAAGAAAAAAAAAAAAAAAAAAAAAAAAAAAAAAAAAAAAAAAAAAAAAAGCCGCGTGCAAGCGACGATCCGCGCTCCATCCTAATGAGCAGGCAGTCAAGATCACTCGGCTGGTCACTAAGACATACCTGGAGACAAGAGGACACTGGGGTTTACAGCCGAAATGACCGCCGTCCCCCGAGACATGGCGAACCAGTCCATCGAGAGCTCCGTCCTCTGCCTAGCCATGAGCTGCCCACCCTTGTTAGGGTGTGTGGCACCGGTAAGTGGCACGAACCTCCTCACCTGACACTGGCGCATCACGGCGTCCTCGCCATGGTCATGTTGCACGAACCTCTGTAATCGCCTGTAGCGCTGTGGCTGTGTTCCACAGTGGCTACAGTCCATGCTCGGAAGATCATGCAGTGAACTTTGAACGGTAAGTGTTTCTCCCTCGTGGCGGTAGAGCAGCACGTCCATCGAGTGTTGTTGTGCTTCCTTCTTCGCGAATGACTGTAAGACTGGACCTCGTGGCTGGAGAACACTGAATCGTGGAAGTACACTCAACACCAGAACAGATTGGGGTTGATTCAGGGCGTGAGAAGCAGCTGACTGTGTTTCATGGTCTGGATCACCTCTTCAATCTTCTTCAGCCACTGCTTACCTCTGATAGACCCCGTGCGGCCTGGCTCATGTCCCTCGAAAGTGGGATGAGCAACGCCAAGACGAATCCCAACGCCAATGCACCAAATGTGCTCCGCTCCCATGCCATACCTTGTCAATGCACTGCACAGGATTTTGTGCTCACTTGGTTCTGTGCCCGTGACATTGTGCCACAGTGCTGAGCAGATCAGCAGGCACTGCCACCGCTGATACCACCGACATGGACAGGGACAGGGAAGTTGAGCGACGATTGCTAACGCGGGATGCCTGATAGTGTACACAGCACTTGCTTCCTGAGCTCGGACGAGACCTGCAAACCACCGGACAAGGGCCGTTGACACTGGTTGGCACTGTGGCGCGAATCACGGTGCGCCGTGCACAAGACTCTCGTCCTCCTGTCTTGCTAGTATAAAGCCGCGGCCGGTGTTGCCATCCCCAATCTTCTCCAGCTATCTCTGTTGATCAACACCATCACCCTCGACATGCCGTTGATCAAATGGCGTCCCTCGTTGATGATTTCGTATCCCGTGGAGCGGAACGTGAGTGGATCGTGAGCAGGATGACAGCGCTTCCTGCGTAGCTATCTCTTTCATGATATTGCAAGAGCACCCCGCGTGGCTCCAGTTTCACTGAGTCCTCTAACGCGCAGTTCGCCGCCGCCGTCTTCTGGCATAGGATTGCCTGGGTTCTCAAGCTCCTCGCCGTTCCCGCCCTTGCATTCTGGATCGGTGAGTACAAAGTTTCCACTTGGATTGAGAGAACTGGGTGATCACTTGAGTGGGTCACGGCAATGCCGACTGCAGTCCGGTTTTGAGTGGCAACTCTGGCGGACTAAAACATTAATCAATTCACAGTCTGGGACAATCTGATGCAGGAAAAGGCGTTCATCAGCCCCACGTTCAGCGACGCCGATACCTACGTTGACAAGAAGATGCACAAGATTGACTGCGTTCCAACACGGTGAGCTTCGGGGGTCGGCTGTCGCTCAAGCCCAATGACACTGTCCTTGCTGACTCTAAAGGCTCAGGTCCGGTGACCGCTTCTTCACGGATGCGGGGGTTTTCGAGTGGGATTATTTTGGAAATCTGCTCTACAATCAAAACGGCACCCACGAATACCAGGGCGGCGACATCGGTCGGTGCGATGTGGCAGAGTTCCGAACAGTCGTCGATCCCTCTAGGGAAGAGGCAGTAGTATCACATGTGAGCTGTCCTACGCAGTACAGGCTGGTACTGATGGACGAGATTTATGTGGTCTGCAACACGCCCGACTTCAAGGGAATGCTCCACACCTCTACCACTGACGGAGCCCCTCGTGATGTGGAATTACTCAACAAAGGCCCGCCCCGCAAGGCTTGGGACTACCCGATCGCTGATAAGAAATCGCTAGCAGCGGCCAATGTTCAGGACTACTACCAAAATGCCGCGAACAACCTCGTGAGGAACATGACCGCCCTATACAAGAACGCAACAAGCCACCCAGTCCGGATGAAGCTACAGCCATATGGTCTAGGATGCTGGAACCGCAGCGAGACGACTTATGAGTGAGGCTGTGGAGCACCAGGTGGGGCTGACCCGAAGAGAGTGCTTCAACTGGCGCTTTGGCATCATGGGTAATTCGGCGTTCTCACAATCCCGCACTGAGTACTCAAACGGTAGGCGGACTGGTCGAAAGCTGCGCTGATGTACAGGCACAGTCAACTATAATCCCGACTGGATCATCTGGCCGTCGGTGAATCGATACCTCATTGCCTTGAGGGATGCTGTTCGCTACGACCTAGGCTCTCCCAACAACGGCAGTAACCCCCTTGTCGATAAGGACAGCCAGCGGAAGGCAGTGTTCGACGTCTACTATGAGTGCAAAAGGATGGAATTCAAGGACCCAGCCGGAGCAATCATTGTGTTTGTCTCCACGTTCTATGGCCTCTGGGTGAGTCGGCCAAGTCTGAGCTTGAGCTCAACGGTAAGGTCTCATGTACGCGTTGCTAATCGTGCAGAAATCCTGGGAGGCCTTCGTCGAATTCTTTTTCGTCCTCTTCAGCAAGAAACAGCCGGAGGATGAAGATAAGCCCGGTGGCACACCCGAGGAAGGTGTCCCCATGCTCGGTCACAACCCGCCCCCTCAATTTGTGGCTAAGTAGAGGAGACGCAGTGGTTTCGTGTTGTGCAAGCGTTGCTCGATCTACCCACTTGGTAGTATTGAGCACAATGCAGTTCGATATAATCCTACTCGCAGACTCACAGGGGGCAGATAGTATGAGCAGCAGTTTCGAGCAGCAGTTACGCATCTACCTGGTTGTATGAAAACGTAGGACAAGCGTATTTTCAGAGGAAGACCAGTTCAGGACTCAATGTTCAGACTGGTGGCATCCGACTGAATCTCCGGCGGATGCCGGCTGGCACGTCAGCCCGAGAGGACGTGTGTGCAGCTTCGCCACAGGTGGAGATTCGTTCAGGATGCGACAAGCAGCTGCCAGCGTCTTGTGGTCTCGTGATTCTCGTAGAGGTCGACTCAAACAAGACCCCGCGGTGCCCTGACACAATCCCACTGAAGATGCTCGGTTCAGCATGGCTAAGACAAACGCAATGCCACCGTACCAAGCCTTTTCGAGGAATTTATCAATGCGCTGCACCGGTTTCTGATTTTCGCCCCACTTTGGTCTGTGGAAAGGGGACGTGCCACAGTGGCAGCCAAATCGGCAGCCACTGCCGCCGCCCACACAGGGGCAAGGACAGCAGCATTGGACAGAGATTGATGCCACCCGCTGCCTAACCATATTATTATCGTTGAGGTTGATTCATGGACGCCTCATTTGGCGTGCTCGGCTCTGGTAATGTACGATAATATCGTTGAAGTTGATGCATGGACGTCCCGTTCAGTCCAGACGTTTTGGACAGCACCAGAGCCGAGCACGCCAAACGAGGCGTCCATGAATAACCCTCAACGGCAATACACAGCATTTGCGCCCCCCGCTTGGAGGGGACCCGCAAGACACCTGACAGGAGGTGTTGCGCTGAACCCACTTTGGCGCGAGGGAGCTGGCAGCGTGTCCCGAGCACAAGGTTGTCGTCCTGCCCAACAGGTCCCAAACTCGGTATAAAGGTAACATATATTGTAAGCCTCCAGCCGTCCTCTCTCGAACTCCCGTGTCCCTCCATATCACCACCATCGACATGCCGTGGTTCGGTGGCCGGCTTAAAGCGCGTGTTGAGTATCCCGTCAGACGAGAGGTGAGTAGATTCGTGAGCGGGGCAGCCCGCCCTTTGCTGTGTGGGAACTCGCACGGGATACGGCCAGAGTATCCGGCAGCGAGGCCTAGTTTCGGAGTGATCTCTAACATATAGTACACCGCCTCTCCGTTCTGGCACTGGGTCGGCATCGCTATCAAGGCGCTCCTCTTTCCAGCCCTTGCGTTCTGGGTCGGTGAGTACGATATCTTCATTGGATAAGAGACTGGGCGGTCTGTCGAGTCGCCAGCAGCATGAAAAAAGGAAAACGCGCCTGACCGACACACACTACCACGACGACAACCACAAACTAACTCACAGTCTGGGATAGTCTGATGGAGAAAAAGGCATTTATCAGTTTAACGTTCACCGAGGCCGACACGTATATCAAGCAGAAGCTGCACATGGTTGACTGCGTTCCGACAAGGTGAGCTTTTCGCTGCATCATCATTCCCTGCTGAACCTCGAAGTATTAGGTCTGGCGACCGGTTCTACACCAATACAGGTGTTTTTGAGTGGGATTACATGGGAGATGTTCTCTATAACCAGAGCGGTACCCATGACTACAAAGGCGGGGACATTAGTCGGTGTGATGTGGCCGAGTATTATACAAGGATCGATGCCACCAAGGTGTCCGATTTGAATCTCGACAACAGAGTTTCGTCACATGTAAGTTGTTTGGCACTGTGCAGGCTGGTACTGACTGGGCAGATCTATGTGATATGCAACACGACAGAGTTCAGGGGCATGCTTCACACGTCCACCACTGGATGGGCGCCTCGTAAGCTAGACCTGCTAGACTCAGCACGGTTTGGTGCCGGTCCGGGTGGTTCAAGGGACCCTTCCGCTGTCGCGGATGCGAATTATCGAGAGGCGGGTTTTGTACAGGAATATTACGAAGCATACGCAAGCGACATGGTATCCTTCATGAGCAGGGAGTACACGAATGTGACAGTCAAGCCAGAGAGGATGCGGTTACGCCCAAATAATCTTGGGTGCTGGCGATGGAACCAAACCACAGATGAGTAAGGCTGTAGCACATAAGGCGACTCTGACCCGCAGGGATTGCTTCGACCGCAAATACAATTGGAGCGCATCGTTCAATTCCGACACTGCGGTGACCTATCTCTCAAACGGTGGGCACAGTGTGTCCTCTTAGGCAGCCGTGCTGATTTTCAGGAAGTATAAGTAAAGTCGTTGGTATCGACGAACGTCTTCGAGAGCGCGTGGACACGTACTTCACGGTCTTGACGGGCGCGGTTCGTTACGACCTCGGCTGTCCGATCAAGAAGGGCCTGCTGTGGATGCCCAACGTCACCCGAGAGACCAAGCCAGTGTTCAACGTCTACTATCAGTGCACGAAGATGGAATTCAGAGACCCGGCTGGCGCAATAATGATCTTCGTCTCTACTTTTTATGGCCTCTGGGTGAGTCGGGTGTTGCCTCAAAGTCTCATTTTCCCACCCCTAATCGTGCAGATGACTGCGAACGCCGCTGTCGACGGATTATTCTGGCTGTTTAGCAAGAAACAACCCGAGGATGCGAATAAACCGGAGGGTTTCGCGGAGGAAGCAGCTCCAATGCTGGCTCACAACTCCCAGCATTCGGTTGACACCAAGTAGACGAGGCGCGGGGACGGGAGGCATGGGCAGAGGCGCTGGCATAGTGCTGTACACACGTTGCTACTGTACACTCGGCGACTTGGCACGACCGAGGACAATGCCCTTCTGCATAATCGTAGCCACCATTCACGATGGCAGTTAGCAAGCAGCGGCTAGATTACCTTTGGCTCTGAACGACGACCAGGAACCGTCTCAGACGTTTGTGAATTTCCATTTGTGCTTTCCGGTTTGGGAATTCCGCCACATCAAAACTGCCACACTTCTCTGCCACCTTCAATTATTGGGAGACCGCAACGGGCCGCCCACGCATTACTGACCTATACTTGATTCAACCATCTTGCTTAACCAAACACGTACAGGGAGAGTCAGCTACCGCGGCGGGGCGGCACAGGTGGACTCCAAGTAAGGCTTGGACTCGCATTCGGATTCAAGACTTGCGACCGACACGGCACCTCTAATGCAACCAATGGGCACCTCCGAGGCAACCCATCTGCGTGCCTGTCCGGATGACAGAAGGCGAAAAGTGGACGGTTATGTAGAAAGGACAAAATTCAACGGGACTAACAGGTGCGAGACACCAGATCGACCCCAGAGATGAGCCGAGACAGCGAGCAAGCAAGCAGGCGATCTCCAAGGCGAACAGAGGTCAAGTCTTGAATTGGGAACCGAACGCGACTGAACAGATCCAGACTTTCGTTCCTGTCCAATTGCCACCAACCAAAGCGCAGGACATGGACAGGGGCCGCTGGGACAAGCGACGCATCAACGAATGTATGCGTCCATCGACCATCCTTGTGCACGCCTACCCTTGCTACTCCGGGCCCACTAACACCAGCCAGTCCGGGGGACACCAGCACCATTTCCCCGACCTCGACTCCGAAACCCGAACCAATACCCGAAGGGCATTGGACCCGTCCGCAGGCGCCGTGGTACCCGACCTTAGTTCGAGCGCAGGGAGATCGTGTGGACTTTCCTTCCGCACTTGTGTCCATCCAGTCGGGTTCCCGGAATTGGTACCGGAGAGTCTGTGCGCGCCCGAGTTTGGCCCAATAGGAGCTGAGGAAGAGAAAGAACATAGAGAAAAACCTGTCAACAGGAGCTCAGTGAGCAGGAAGATATTGTGGTTGTTGACCGACGCAGGCCTTGTTATCCAAACAACTAGCTCCCTTATCACTGCCTTAGGTGAGGAGAGCTCCACTCACTCCGTCCCTCGGTGCCGAACGCCATTCCCCGCACACCCCGTTTTACTTCCCTCCTAAAGTCCCCGAAACTCGGGGTTGCCATTGTCGCACTTCGTACTCCTGTCCCCCCAGGTCTACACAGTTCTTACAGTCTACACCCAATACGATACCATGCGTGGTGTGTCAGTGCTTGAAGAACTAAGCTGGAGCGCGCTGGAGCCTTGAATGGGCTGAGGGTAGGCTATAGAAGGAATGTGGCACAAGTGCTCTGGACTGTGAGAAGTAGTACGGAAAATATGTGGGGTGGAGGAGAGCTCGACATATGAAAGCATTGTTGTACATTTGACAATCCTTGTCTGAACCAACGACACAAACACTTAAGCCCAAGACGCGGTCCCTTCTACACCAGTGCCCTGTTGACGAACGGCCAGCCCAATCTTATCACATTCAGTCGTCTCCAGACAGGGACAGGAGCTGGACGGTCGCAAATCCCCCCGTTGTCTACCGTCCTCCTCCGCTCAGCGACGCCACTTCCATTCCTTCTTTAGCCCTCGAGCGGCCTCTCCTGCTTCAGTCAGGCTGTTCGCCCCTCAGACCCCGTTAAGCGAAGAGATGTGAGAGAAATAGAAATGCGTGAATTGCTGTCGTGTGACTGGAGGGCGCGTGAGGTGAATCCTCCGCGGTAGCGTCTGTGCGGCCTGGACTCTGGAGGGAGGTGGGCGCTGGTTGGGTGTCCGTGTTGTATCCATGGTCGCTTACTTTCTGATTAGCTTTTGGTCAAAGGCCCTCGATTCTGCCTCACGTGCAACAGAAAACTAGCAAGATACTGGGGCGGCTGCCCACAGGCGGCGGTGGCCAGTTTCCGCTTGGATACATATCAGATACAGAGTGGCGATGCTTTCGGAACGCCCAGTGATACACCACATGAACGACCTACAAGTGAGCGTCGTCGCCCTTTTTCAATGTGAATTGACCTCCACCCGCCCGTGCGCCGTCACGGTCTAAGTTAAGAGGTAGGTGGTGAGGAGAGCATGTAATCAGATGTAGGCCGTAAAGAGGGCGTAAGAGACAAGACATACTGTAGTCAGTGTTGCCGCGTGGAGGAGACAGAAAGGAGGCCAGGATTGCAGTGCAGCGGACACTCGTTGCCCGATAGAGATACAATTGGTTTCGGACTCATCCCACGCACGAGCACTGGTGGGCACGAGCTTCAGGAGGTACACTATGCACGAGGGACAGCTGCACGACGACTGCATGGTAGGCAGCAGGTGGAGAGCCGCCTTGTCCCTGTTGTTGCGGAGACGCACGGGCAGCAGGAGGTCAGTGCGGTAGGGCACGCGGGAATAATGCACAGCACCCTCGTCATCCCCGTGGTTTCCATGACTGACTTGGAAGCCATCATGCTGTAGGTCTTCGAGGCGATAGAGCACTGAAAGTAGACAAGAGTAGTTTTCTTCTGCAGACGGGATGAACTTCTAACGCGAATGTGGCGGATCGTTGCTTACCGGACAACTGGGCGTCTGGCCAGAGGGTCCTTTGTTGTGGCTTGAAGGTGTGCCCAGATTCGCGAAACGGGCCGTCCGTAGCAGGTGAGCACACAGGTTACAACATCCACGCACACTTGCAGCGTGTTGAGCGGCGTTTCGGACTTCTTACTCCACGAGGTTGGTGACTGGCGTCGTCCCCCCTTCTGTCCGCGCCGCCCATCCACCCTGCCGAGCCGACATTAGAAACAAGGTGCTGGCCAGCGCACCAGGGCGAGGGTGGGAACTGCGCCAAAGGCATTCGACGTCATGCATTCAGGTCCACTCATTGTTGCGGTGTCCGTGCGACCTTGTAGCGGGTTAAAAGGGAGGGAGGTGCAACGAACAATGGCGAGCGCGGGACCGCCGCGTGAAGCATGGCAGTAGTCGGTGGGTGAGCAGCCCTGCGTTCACATGTGCGGGGACGGAAAGGAGCGCCCGCTCAGATTGCTCTGGGAATGACCGTTGGAATCGGGCGTGTGAGGGGGGTGAGCGGAGTTCGTAACAGGTCGCTCGAGTTAGACCATAAGAGCAGCACTTGGTTACGAAAGTGATAGTCTGTGGTCGTGGTAACAGTGACAGTGCTCCTCCACATTGTGAGTAGCTCACTCCGCTTAGTACTGAGGCTGAACATTACGGCGGCGCGTCCGTGGCACCAGCTGTGTTCTAACCACTCATCCGGTGGCCATCTCTACATGAAGCTCCTCAAACGTCCGCTATCTACCGCTCCAGCCCAAATACCAGTTGGGTCCAAGCTGTGGCTGTCAGCGGCGTCTCGCGTCCGCCCGTTTCAAACTATCGCCATCGGATCCCCAAAAACCTCATTTGGAGGCCGTAGTTGTGTCGCTGGCGCACTCTGGGGCGATGGTGGCGCGGCGGTACCGTGTGGACTCCACGCCTCGCTTACCGCTGAAAGTGAGAGTCGTGTTCTTTGTTCCTGTTACAGTTGCAGAAGGCACGCCGAGAAGGATGGAGAAACGACGAGCTGCAGAGCCGACGGCACGCCTTTCGTTGCGGCTGAGGAAGCCGTCACGCGTCATTGACACGAGAGTAACGTCCGGCATGATGACGATCGAAGGGTGGTGATCGATGTCGGTTGTATGTCCGGCGCCAATGGCGTTTCATGGATGTGTCCACCGACACACAACTGCGTGCGGATCATTGTGGGCGCACAAGAGTGGCGGTTGTACCTCTGCCGTCCACTTATCTGCCCCATCCGCCGACACCAACACTGGCGTGATGTTCAGCAGAGTACTGGCGCAATATATGCATGTCAAGGTCATGCATCGATTGGTTTATGCACACACTGTGGGGATGCAGATTCCTCTCAGATCTCCCAACGTCCCAAACGGCCCGCAAACACGAACAGACTATGCAGAGTACACTTTGTGTGTGGTGCATATTTCCATTCCGTTACCAGCCATCAAGTGCAGGTCACGCCTCGGCCCGGACATGCGCCTCGAGGCTGCAGGGCGGAGATCCACAGGACAAGGAACAAAGGATGATCGTGCAACGTGAAAGGAGTGAGGAGCAAGAGCGAGAGCTAGGAGTACAGGGCGTCCGGGACGACGAAGTTAGAGGGCTGTGAACATGCCTTGATCGCGACCCCAGCCTCGCCGCGAGGCCGGGGATGGTGCAAGATCGGAGCAGAAGAAGTCTAGCCTATGGCTTCTGGCCTTCTCAGCGCGCTCCGAGCGGGGCTAAGTTCGTCGCAGATACCTGTAACAGCGGCAGCGGCGGTTTCCGTCCGCTCTGGTCACTGCGCCTCCCAGCTTGGCCGCCTCGTTGCCGGCGGTGCCGACACGCCTCGAGCGTCTGTTCACGAAACTGGACCATCATCCAGTGTCCATCGCCAGCCTTAGTCGTCTTTACACCGTCGAGTTCCTCTTGCATAATGGTCCGTCTGATTTTGCATATAACTAGAGCTCTCCAGCCTCTTCTTCGCTCGGTCCTCCAACTCCTCATCCTGCTCTTCACCCTACACAGCTGCTCCTATCTCACTCCTAGTCGAGACCACTCCCATTGTTGCCCCTTCAAGGTCAACTTCCACACCCTACCGCACACACCCACAATTTGCCTGTCACTGCTCTTCTCCACCAGCAGCCAAGGCCGTAGTCGCACATTGAGTCGCCTGTGACGCCATACCCCCCCCCGTCTTCGTTCCTTGGCATCCTTGAGTGTCCTTGGACAGCCGTATCATCCCTCACCACTGTGATCCTAAGTATCAGAGAGTGACCTTGGTCTCTTTTTGATTACCTCCATCTCTTCCTATCCTTCGTCCCTTGGTGAGCGTCCGTGCCACACCACAAGTTGCATTATTCGCGCATTATTCCTTCTCCCCCTTCCAAACCGAACCCACCTCGTTTCCATTCCGAGGGTCTTCCCAGCCCCGACGCGCGCTCCCTTTG
>Ga0160505_100745_pt1 | contig 16959 bp, 6 predicted proteins | sample DIDeMG_FD_108225 | JGI IMG/M metagenome (GOLD analysis project Ga0160505, IMG submission 108225) | Enriched chicken feces microbial communities from UW Madison campus, WI, USA - DID2874_E49_Stillage MG | ecosystem: Host-associated > Birds > Digestive system > Large intestine > Fecal ... | reverse complement strand
TTTTTTTTTTTTTTTTTTTTTTGTTTATTGTTTTGTTGTGTTTGTAATATATGTTTTTATGTTATTTATCCATGTTGGATTTGATATTTTTTTTTTTTTTTTTTTTTTTTTTTCTATTCCTTATCGATACGAAATGACGCCTCTGCCGTTTTGGGCAAACATTTCTAGAACGTTGAGATCTAAGCCTTTTGGAAAATTGGCGTGCTGCTAGCAAAACAACGAAAAACGTGGGTATGAAACAAGGCAATGCTAGGTTTGTAAACAACTGACATGTCAATTCTATGATCATTCTATGGCCATTCTATGGTCATTCTATGGTCAGCACATCGTCACAAAACTTTGCGCTTAGAGAAACCTGCGAGTTAGCCAGCAACGTCCGAGATCCCGATAATTTCAATATCAATATGGGTGACCAATGGACAAACCCACCAATGCAATTCTGTCGGCAACTATATCCAGCTGCTGCGCCGACAATAATGGGCCAGTCGCGGCAAGCCTGCAAGCACAGCCGCTGAATACCGCCGGTTATCGCTAAATACAAGACGACCTCCCAGTCGTAACAGCAATAACACGTTAATAAGTTAAGCTCTACGCCATCTCGAATAGTAACCAGTCTCTTGATATAATCTTCAATATCTCTCAAAAGCAATATAAATCATTTCTCTCTCCCCTGCTTCTTCTTTTTTTCTCTTTCTTTTCTTCTGGTCTCATTTGTGCATTTCGCCCTTTCTTGCCTCGTTCACCTAGCGTTCCGCTACACACCATGTCTGAAGGCATATCCTACCTCGATCTTGTTTCAATCACCTTTCAAGCCACTCTCCAAACTGTTGTTGTTTGCTTCTTTGGTTATCTCTCGGCCGTCTCTGGCCTCCTCCCCCCGAATGCCCAGCGCTACATTTCGCAGCTAAATGTTCAGGTATTCACGCCATGCCTCATTTTCTCCAAGCTCGCGTCTTCCCTTTCGCTCAAGGCCCTCGTTGACATCTCCGTCATCCCCGTCTTCTTTGCATTTTCAACCCTTGTGACCTTCTCGTCCTCCAAGCTTGTGTGTCGCATTTTCAATTTCAACCGACGTGAATCCAACTTTGTCACGGCCATGGGCTGCTTTGGTAACTCTAACTCCCTCCCCGTCTCCATTACCGTGGCCCTTGCATATACCCTGCCCAACCTTGAGTGGGACGACCTGCCCAATGACAACAAGGACGACATTGCCTCGCGCGGCATTCTCTACCTTCTTATCTTTCAGCAGCTTGGCCAGGTCCTGCGTTGGTCCTGGGGCTACAACACGCTGCTGGCAAAACCCACTGAGGCTGAGCTCATTGAAGAATCCCAGGGCGGTAACATGAGTTGTAATGGCGGCGACGCTAATATTGAGAGCCAAATTATTATCAAGGGCAAATCAGTCGCAACGCTTTGCCCTTCTTCGACGACCCCTTTGCTTGCCAACGCGAGCACGCTTAAGCTTTACAACCAAGAGGATGGTCATCTTGACTGTCCCCCCACAGTGTCATTGTCGAACTCAACCTCGTCGTCGTCACTGTCAACGTGTCTCGAGATCACCACACCACACTTGTCTGGCACCTCAACCAATTCAAATGAGGCTTATCAAATTGATAACGCGTCTACTGGCTCGGCAGGCAGCAAGGGAGTCGTTGGCTCAATTGTCGCTGCCTTCCACTGGTGGATCTCGGTTATGAACCCGCCCCTTTGGGCCATGCTCGTATCCATCATGGTTGGCGCCACCCCGGCGGTCAAGCACGAGTTCTTTTATGCTGATGGCTTCTTGCAGCACACCGTGACCGAGGCGATCCGCCAGCTTGGAGGCATTGCAATCCCTCTAATTCTCGTTGTCCTTGGCTCCAACCTGGCGCCTGATGACTCCTCGGCGCCGCCGTCCAAGAACTACTCCAAGCTCATTATCGGCTCATTGCTAAGTCGTATCTTTTTCCCCTCCATGATCATCTTACCAATGATCTCACTCTGTGTCAAATTTGTCAAGGTCTCAATCTTCGACGACCCTATTTTCTTACTTGTGGCGTTTGTCCTGACCATTGCGCCCCCAGCTATCCAGCTATCTCAAATCTGCCAGCTCAACAAGATTTTTGAGAAGGAAATGGCCGGAGTTTTGTTTTGGGGCTATGTTGTAGTCACCCTTCCCTCGACCATTTTTATCGTGGTTCTTACCACCAAAGTATTAGAATGGGTCGATTAATTGCATCTCGCCAACTGTCGCGATCCCTCCCATTTCCCTAATGTACACTTTAATACCTTTTTTTAATAATTTTTTTCTTTTTTAATATTTATATTATTATTGTGTAATTTTTTTTTTTTTCATTAAATCATATTTCTAATGGAGCCTCTTATTTATCGCTGCTACTATTGGTACCATTTTTCAAGGATGGCAGGGGTTTTTGTCCCATTTGCTGCAACATTTCGGTAGCTTTACGCTCCTTATCAGCAATAATTTTGGTCCCCTTGGCAATCATATCTTGTAAATGAGATACCCGCTGGTTAAGTATACCCTGGCGTAATTCGAGGGCAACAAATCCACGCAGCGCTATGGCCATTTCTTCGTTGTTTAGGGGTATATTAGCGCCAGACTTTTTAGTACTATTGTTGTTGTTGTTGGTTTTTGCTGATTTGTTGTTGTTCGTTATTGATGTCTGGCTGATATTTTTGCCCATGGCAGCAGCCTCTTTATGATGACTATTAGTATTATTAATGTTGTTGTTGTTATTCGTATAATCATTATTGCTGTCGCGGTCACTGTACTCAAATGCCGCAGGGGTAATACTTTTTCCCCCAGTAAGGGCCCAGCTTCCCGGGATATCCGTAAATAATGTTTCAAACAGTGACTGAAACGACGGCATGAAATCAGTGCCGGTATGGAAAACCTGGGCTCGAACCTGCCGCCCATTTAGAATCACATAGCCATCCCGCACAATTGGCTTGACAAAATCAAGCACAGGGATGGTGAGCACAAAGTCGCCATAGTTGGCCGGGGTCAGGGAAAACGTGGTGCGCGGATTGCAGGTCTCCGAGTCGCTATCCGCGTGGGAGCCACTGCTGCTGCCGCCGCTGCTGCTGCTTTTGGTGTAGGCGCGGGCGCTGCGGTCGCCGGGGAACGAGTACCCAGTGCTGTAGCGGCTGCGCTCGCGTTCCCGCTTCAGCACGTCGTTCACGCTACTGAACTGCCGCAGCTCCTCTTCCTCCTCAATGAGTCGGTCGAGCCGCGCAAAAAATGGTGGGTCCGCTGCCGCTGGCGTGTCGCGGTTCGCGGGATCGTAATACGTGCGAATCGTTTTGAAAATGTTTAGCTGGTCGCCACTTTTGCCATAGTGCAAATGGTCCCGGACGTAGGAAAAAATGAGTAAAGGGGATGCGAGCATGTTGGAGGGGATTAGGTCATTGTTGCTGCCGGTGCCGCTGCTGCTACCCCCGGCTGCACGTCGAGTTTTACTGTTGCTGCTACTGGTTTGGTGGTGAGCATACTCAATGTTGGTCCGGATCAGGACTGAGTATATAGGCACACTGAGGCCTGCCACCGCCTCAACCGTAAAGTTTTCGCAGTCAGGATTGCTGCAGCACTCCTCGCATTCGCCACCATCGTCATCATAGTCATCCTCGTTATTTTCATCGTAGTCATCGTCCAAGTCCTCGTAGCTTTCATCTTCATCATCGACAACTTCCTTGATGTTGCGGTGGCCATCGGCCCGCTTCACAGTGGACATGGTAGCACTGCTGGTTTTCCCAGCACCACCCCCCTCAACCTTGCTGGTGTCAAGGTTCCGGTCCAGCACTTTTTTGTATATTTGCAAAAATTCGTCAAAGGACCCGTTGAGCATCTTGCCCGTGATTTCCTTTTGAAAATCAAACATGAGGTCATCGAATTTGTCGTAGATCTGTAATGCCACCGACGCCTGTGAATCATCGCTATCAGTGATTCCCGCTGCAAAGCTGGCTGCCGCAGCCACTGCCACGGTGGCGGCACCAAGGGCTCGCGGCTCCTCACCCTTGCCACTGCGAGAGGCGGCTGCCATCGCTGCTACGGCTGCTGCGGCACCCTCAACACTCGACACGCCGAGCGCCCGCAGATCGTCGCCGCTACCACCCCCGCCACGAACAGCTGCCATTGCTGCTGCCGCAGCTGCAGCCCCGTCGACGCTGGAGATAGTTTTATCGGCAATCTTCTTCTTCATGATGTCAACCAGCTCCGCCGTGTTCATGTCCAGCGGGAATTGAAATGTCACCTGTGAGTTGTCGTCAGCACCAGGGCCAGACCCACTCTTCCTGCTCTCAGTGGTACTATCTAGCGCGCGATTACCTCGTACCACTTCAGGGTCGCCGCTCTCGTCGCTCGATTCGTTGCTATGGGTGCTCGTGTTCCGGTCATTGTCCAGCTCAGCCTGCATTGCTCTGCGCATGACCTTGACGGCAAAGGGCTGGCCCCTGACTGTGCTCTTTGATACCTTGGGACGAGGTCTGCCCATTTTTTTTTCTTTTTTATTCTATTGTTTTCTGTATCTTTCGATATTCGGTTGCAATGTTAGTCCCTAGGTGTTGCGCCGATTTCAAAAAAAAAAAAGCTTTGAATGCTGGGTCTTTTGCTATATGAGTGTTGATTTGCATGCATGTATTGGGCAGCCGGCCACCGTTGCCGACGTTGGGTACTCTTGCCATGGTGGAAATTATCACATGACCGTCGCCACAGTAACCGTGTTTTTCCGATGACTAACAGCACAATAAGCGTACCCTAGCCCACAAAAAATTTTTTTGATGAAAAATTTTTAAAAAAAAAAAAAAATTTTTTTTTGCTTTGGCGATTCTCATTTAAAAAACCTTTTGATTCCCTTCCTTTTCAATTTTTTTTCCCTTCTTTTTCCCTTTTTTTCTTTTTTCTTTTTTTTTTTTTCTGTTCCTTAACCCCCCATCGTTACATTCATATCACAATGGCTACTAAAGAAGCTCAAGGGTCTATGAAGGTTTTGGAGGAGCTCTTCTCCTCCCTCAAGGTTGCCTCCTCTGACGAGGAGCGCGCTTCTGCTGCCTCCTCTTTGGCCTCGTTCGTCAACGGTCCTATCGAAGAGCACGACGCTCCCGTCAAGTTCTTTGATGATCTTAAGAAGGCTATTAACGACAAGAAGGACGTCAACCTGAAGCTTAACGCTCTCGAGGCTGTCTCCTACATTGCCTCTTCCAAGGACTACTCCGCTGCTGTTGAGCCCTACGTTGTTGCTCTTACTGCTGATGTCCTTGAGAAGGCTGGTGACAAGAACATTCCCGTTCGTAACGCCGCCACCAAGGCCGTTAAGGCTATTGTCACTAACATCACTCCCCGTGCTGTTAAGGCTATCCTCCCTGCTCTTCTTGACAGAACCGCTAACTCTAACAAATGGACTGAGAAGATTGCCGCTCTTGAGGCTATCTCCATTCTTGTTGATGTTGCCCGTGATCAGATTGCTCTCCGCATGCCTGAGCTTATTCCCGTCCTTTCCGAGGCTATGTGGGATACCAAGCCCGAGGTCAAGAAGGCTGCCACTGCCACCATCACCAAGTCTACCGATACCATTGACAACAAGGATATCATCAAGTTTATTCCTGCTCTGATCAAGTGTATCTCCAACCCCCAGGATGTCCCCGAGACCGTCCACTTGCTTGGTGCCACCACCTTTGTTGCTGAGGTCACCACTGCTACCCTCTCTATCATGGTCCCCTTGCTTTCCCGTGGTTTGGCCGAGCGTGATACTTCTATCAAGCGTAAGGCTGCTGTCATTGCCGATAACATGTGTAAGCTTGTCGACGATCCCCAGGTTGTTGCTCCTTTCTTGCCCAAGCTTTACCCTGCCCTGAAGACCAACTACTCCAACATTGCTGATCCCGAGGCCCGTGATGTCACTCTCCGTGCTGTCAACACCCTCAAGCGTGTTGGTGAGATTGGTGATGATGATGTCATTCCCGAGGTCTCCACTGCTGGTGACGTTCAGGTCAACCTTGCCATCATCAAGCCTCTTCTCGAGGACAAGAAGGTTTACAACGCCAAGTACGAGCCTGTCATCAACTACGCTGCTGCCATCTCTGGTGATCTTATTGATGAGCGTCTCACCCACGAGGCTGACTGGGCTGAGTCTCTTACCCGTTTCTTCACTGTCTTCATGCACGAGAAGGACGCCCGTGATCTTGTCGAGAGCCTCCGTAAGACTTCCGTTGCCAACATTCCCGGTGGCACTTCTTTCGATGAGGAGGACGATGAGGGTGAGGATCTCTGTAACTGTGAGTTCTCTCTTGCTTACGGTGCTAAGATTCTGCTGAACAGAACCCAGCTTCGTCTTAAGCGTGCCAGACGTTACGGTCTCTGTGGTCCCAACGGTGCTGGTAAGTCTACTCTTATGAGAGCCATTGCCAACGGCCAGGTCGACGGTTTCCCTACCCAGGAGGAGTGTAAGACTGTCTACGTCGAGCACGACATTGATGGTACCCACGCTGACACTGACGTCGTTTCCTACGTTCTTGCCACCGCTGGTGACATTGGCACCCGTGAGGAGATTAAGAAGACTCTTCTTGATTTCAACTTCACTCAGGAGATGATTGACATGCCCATTTCTTCTCTTTCTGGTGGTTGGAAGATGAAGCTCGCTCTTGCTACTGCTGTCCTCCGTAAGGCTGATATCCTCTTGCTTGATGAGCCTACTAACCATTTGGATACCGTTAACGTTGCCTGGTTGGTCAACTACCTGAACACTTGTGGTATTACTTCCATCATTGTCTCCCACGACTCCGGTTTCCTTGATAAGGTCTGCCAGTACATCATTCACTACGAGAGATTCAAGCTCAGAAAGTACAAGGGTAACCTCTCCGAGTTTGTCAAGAAGGTCCCCGCTGCCAAGTCTTATTACGAGCTTGGTGCCTCTGACCTCGAGTTCACCTTCCCCGAGCCTGGTTTCCTTGAGGGTGTCAAGACCAAGCAGAAGGCTATCGTCAAGGTCCAGAACGTTACCTTCCAGTACCCCGGTACTACCAAGCCCCAGATTAGAGATGTTTCCTTCCAGTGCTCTCTGTCGTCCCGTATTGCCGTCATTGGTCCCAACGGTGCTGGTAAGTCTACTCTTATCAACGTTTTGACCGGTGAGCTGCTCCCCACTTCTGGTGAAGTCTACGTCCACGAGAACTGTCGTATTGCTTACATTAAGCAGCACGCTTTCGCCCATATTGATAACCATCTTGACTCTACTCCTTCCGAGTACATTCAGTGGCGTTTCCAGACTGGTGAGGATCGTGAGACCATGGACCGTGCCAACAGACAGATCAACGAAGAGGATGAGAACTCCATGAACAAGATCTACAAGATCGAGGGTACTCCCCGTCGTGTTAACGAGGTCCTTGCCAGAAGAAAGTTCAAGAACTCTTACGAGTACGAATGTTCGTTCTTCCTCGGTGAGAACATCGGTCTTAAGTCCGAGAGATGGACTGCCATGGGCTCTGTCGACAACGCTTGGATTCCCCGTTCCGAGCTTATCGAGTCTCACGCCAAGTTGGTTGCTGAGGTTGATATGAAGGAGGCTCTTGCCTCTGGTCAGTTCAGACCCCTTACCAGAAAGGAGATCGAGACCCACTGTCAGATGCTTGGTCTTGAGCCTGAGCTTGTTTCTCACTCTCGTATCAGAGGTCTTTCTGGTGGTCAGAAGGTCAAGCTTGTCCTTGCCGCTTGTACTTGGCAGAGACCCCATTTGATCGTCCTCGATGAGCCTACCAACTATCTGGATAGAGACTCTCTGGGTGCCCTTTCTAAGGCTATCAAGGAGTTTGCTGGTGGTGTTGTCATCATTACCCATTCCGCCGAGTTCACCAAGGACTTGACTGAGGAGGTCTGGGCCGTCCTTGACGGTAAGATGACTCCCTCCGGCCACAACTGGGTTTCCGGCCAGGGTTCCGGTCCTCGTCTTGACCAGAAGGAGGATGAGGAAGACAAGTTCGATGCTTTCGGTAACAAGATTGAGGTTAAGAAGAAGGCTAAGAAGCTGTCTGCTGCTGAGCTGAGAAAGAAGAAGAAGGAGAGAATGAAGAAGAAGAAGGAGCTCGGTGATGCTTACGTTTCTTCCGACGAGGAGTTCTAAGCAAATGGAATTTGGTTTATTTAATACATATATAAATTTTTTTTGTTTGTGATCATATATAGGAAAGCTTAATATTATGGCTATTGAAAAATAACTTGAAATTCAGACCTAAAAGGGTTTGAGATGTGATTGGGAGGTAAAAGCTAAAGTAATGATCTTGTTTGGAGATTTAGCTCGATACAATTAATTATTTACAACCAAGTTGTTAAATCATAACCTAAAGAAAAAAATTTTTTTATATAAAAAAAATTTTTTTTTCCTAAATTAGTTTCTCATACATTTATTATCAAAGCTGCTAGGTACTGTCCATTCATAGCATCATTTGCCGGTATTGTTGGAGTACTGACAAGGTCCAGACTTTGATACACTATTGTAGCTAATACAGCGGGTTATACTTTTTCAGTTCATATTTCTCCATCTCATCAGTAAACCCACCACAGGAAAGCCTTGACAGGGGTATTTGGTAGAAGTCAAACCAATAGAAAAGGTATTGGAGCAAGCGTCCACCAGGAATTGTAACTAAAATATGGGTACGACAAGAGGTCTCTTCAAGTTTTGTAAAAACTAAAGAGCACTTTGCATGTGTTTTCGCGGGGGTAAATGCGAATTACAGTACGAAACACCAGGTGGACTCTACTATTAATACTCCATCATCCATAGGGAGCTATATAGCGAAATAATTATTGAGAGTGTGGCTAGATGCAAACAATAAAGCGCATTCTCAAGGAGTGTTTTAGACCAGTTTGTTGCAGTTTTCCTGAGTGCCAATATCTGATCTTAATCTACTGGGTGTTATGTATCGTAGGTTTCGCGTAACACATGGAAATATTCATGGAGGATTCAGCGTCATCTAATGTCTGAAGTTATAACAAGCATTGACACCATTACCTTTTCAGTCTCATAAAAATAAGTGTTTTTGAGATTCAGGTCTTGTATGCCATTTTGTTTTTGGACTTCTGTTGGTGACTATTTGCTGTAATGACAACTGATTACCTATTTATCTATACCACTCTCACGACTACAAACTTTTATTTTTTTAAGCAAGACGATTTCTATAATCTTGAATCTGAGGTATATAAACACCACCACCGCTGCTGTCAGCAACAATGTGCGCACCACACCTGGTACTCGGGGGTAGCGGCCCTGGGGATATCAATAGGTTTTTTTGATCCTACTGTTAGCGCGCATGGCAGTGAACACTTGATTAAAACAGAATTTATCGTGGTGCCGCTGGCGGCAACAACAACATCGTTGCTGTCCCGCAGCTCATACCTTCCTGAAATTGATACCACTAGACATTCTATCCAAGCCATCCAAAGCTTGCAATTTCAGCGAGAAGATAGAGACGCATCCGGTTCTAGTACGAAAGAAGCCAAAAACTCCACACCCATACTGAGTATATATATTTATGACTTCAACCGTGCCGTCACAAAGCTCAGTATGTCAACTAGAAAAAAAAATCGGAATAATTGTGGACTTGACAACCAGCGACCTTACCTTTTACAGAAACGTACACATACTCCAGACCTGGGATTATCTGAAGATGTTGAAAATCATGGTACGCTAAGAAAAGTCAAAAGCAAAATCGTCGCACATTTCGAGTCGAAAACAGCGTAGGATCCTCCTTGAAGAGAATGGCGATTCCAAAAAAAAAAAAAGTGGCCATAACGACGACATGGAAATCTATAGGCCTAACAGGCTTCAATTTGGTACTTCATGTGCTACTGACCTTAAAACTAACAGGCATTCTTCCTAGAAAATCATTAGCACATTTATAAAAGGTCACTTATTAGCAGTACCGGAAGTTGTTTTATGGTTCTTATGACATGGGACCTCCTTACATGATATTAGTACTATCAAAACTCTTCTGTCTTCTTCAGTTTAAATCTCTAACTACGCTTCTGTTTTATTCATTCTACTTTTTTCTTCTATTCTTTGTCTTTGTGTCTGATCATGCTCATTATACAGCAGTTGTTGTTAGTGTCATTTTGTTTTTAAAACTTTTTTGGCAGCGGATTTTGCACGATCAGTATCAACACCCTGTTTCATACCACTTGTCACAACGAAGCACTTGTAATTGAAAATATATAAGTATAAATACCTCTGGAAATCGGTCGTAAAATAATTTCCTTCCTTCTTTCTATTTTATTTTCTTAAATCAACCTCTTTCTACGTTTCATTTTAGTTTCTCAAACCAACCTCTTTCTATTTTATTTTTTCAACATGACTTCCTATTATGATGCCTTTTGGCTCACATTCGACATTATCTTTGTTCTATGGTACTTTCTCGAACGAACTCTTCCCAAAGAAGATTCAAACAAGAAGTACCGCCGAGTCAAGACCCAAAGAAGACGTCGAGGTAAGTTTACAAACACGTTTGCAATGGTATCTTGTACTAACTATGTGGTTTTTTTTGTAGTAGTTGAAAAATCTGTACCACTCAAATCTAAAACCAAACTCAACATTGCATCACTACAGGCCTCGATGGAGGCTAGATGCCAGCAAGTAAAACATGTATTCAAAAGTCGTATTCCCAGGTCAAAGTTATTGCCGGCTAAGTTCCGACGAACAAACGATGTCCATGATGAAAGGCCTGAGATTTGTAGATTAGACGGCAGCAGTCAAGCAAGCAACAGTACGCAGCTTGCATCTGATACTCCTAAGGCCGTTGCTGCTGCCAAAGGCAAGCTTTCACCCATTTCCAAATCCAGTGAAGTGAGAGACGGCATGCCACAAAGACCAGCTTTAAGAGAAGCTATAAAAGCTCCACTTAAGGATGATCCCGCTGAATCACAGGCCCCGGTGGGGGCTAAATTCCAGCACGTAAAACATGTATTTAAGATTCGAATTCCTAAGTCACAATTGTCTCCAGCTAAATTCCAACAAGCAAACGATGCACATGAGGCAAAAGCGTCTACTGTCCCTACATTAGACGTTAATTGTCAAAATCCCCAGTCTGCATCTGATGCTCCCAAGGCTACCTCTGCCACTTCTAAATCCAGTAAATTGGGAAACGGTATGCCATCAAAATCAACTTTGAGAGGAGCTTTAAAAACTTCAGTTAAGGATACTTTTGCTGAATCACAGACCACAGCGGGGTCCAAATTCCAGAAAATAAAACATGTATTTGAGAGTCGTATTCCCAGGTCAAAATTGTTGTCGGCTAAATTCCGACGAACCAGTAATGTCCATGAGACAAAAAAGCCTATGGTTCGTGGGCTAAATTTCAACAGTCGAACCAGCAACAATCCACTGTTGACAACCGATGCTTGTAAGGCTGCTACTACACGCAATCAGGGAACCCCCAAAGATACTGTTTCAAGGCTTGGCTTCTTGCGCTCTAGATGTTCACCTGCGTCTTCAAATTCAATCAAAGAATCTGAAACTCCCAAAACTGAATCACAGAAAATGAGGCTTTTCCGTGGCAATGACAATACGAGATCCAAATCACTTAAGTTCCACCTGCATCCCGCATCTAATGTTTCTCCAAACCCCTCTTCAAATTTAAATACAGTCAGTGGGAATTCTTTCAACTACCCTAATGTAAAATCCCCAGCAACGGTTTCTACAAATAAGAGTGCTGCAGGACAGTCACTGCCTCTGAAGAGCCATAGATCTCTAGGGTTTATGGCTCCCACCAAGTCCAGCGCTGCTCGTGCCAATACACCCACCCATGGCATCCTTAAATCTACCTCTGGTACTTTGAGCCAGTCCAAATTCCTTGACAACGACACGGCTGGACCAAAATCGGTTAGTTCCAAACTGCCAAACAATTCTTCAAAGCTGTCAACATCAAATTCAAAAGAAGGTGTAAAACCTTCATTTAAGAATACCTTTGATGCATCACAGGCCTCGGTACGGACTAAAATCCATCCAGTAAAAGATGTATTTAAGAGTCGCACTCCCATATCACAATTGTTGCCAGCTAAATGCCAACGAACAAATGATGCCCATGAGGCAAAAGTGTCCACTACTTCTGCACTAGAAATTGACCATCAAGACAACAACAATTCACAACTTGTATCTGATGCTTCTAAGAATGCCTCTACCAACGTGGTACTTTCATCCATTTCCAAATCTGGTAAATTGAGAGACGGTACGTCGTCAACATTAACCGTAAGACGATCTATAAGAACATCAGTTAAGAATGCTCTTGCTGCACCACAGGCCTCGGTGCATGCTAAATGCCAGCAAATAAAAGATGGATTTAAGAGTCGTATTCCCAGGTTAAAATTGTTGCCAAATAAGTTTCAAAGAACAACCAATGCCCATGAAGCAAAAGTGTTCACGATTCCTACATCAGACGTCAATTGTCAAGCTAACAACAATCCACGGTTTGTATCTTATACTAACAGGGCCACTTCTATCAATAGGATGCTTTCACCCATACCCGAGTATGATAAATTGGTAGAAGATGTGCCATCAAAGTTAACTTTGACAGGAGGTAAAAGAGCTTCAGTTAAGGATGCTCTTGTTGAATCACAGGTCTCGACAAAGACTAAATGTCAACGGATTAAAGATGGATTCAGGAGTTGTATTCCCAGATCAAAATTGTTGCCAGCTAAATTCCAAAGAACATTCGATATCCATATGGTAAAATTGCCTACTACTCCTGCGCTAGATGTCAATCGTCAAGCCAGCAAGAGTCCCCAGTTGGCATCTGATGCTCCTAAGGCTACTTCTATCAAAAGGATATTTTCATCCACTTCCAAATCTGGTAAATTGAAAGATGGTATGCAATCAAAATCAACTTTAAGGGGAGCTCTAAAAACTTCAGTTAAGGATACTTTTGCTGCAACGCGAGTCTCAACGAAGGCTACATTCCAGCCAGTGAAAAATCTTTTTAAGCGTCGTACTCCCAGGTTATAGTTATTTCCAGCTAAAGTCCAACGAACGAACTACCGACAACAACTTTAAGAGGAGCTAGAAATGGTCCATATAGAGATGGGGGACTCATCATCGGTCAACTAGTCTGGCCAGAAGGAAATGCTTTAGAAGACAAGTGTGCAAGGAAAGTGTGGATGATTTTTGTTTTTTTTGTGTGTGTATACGTGTGTAACCAGTAAAAGATTATCATTAAAATTATAACCGCTAAGAGCAACGCGCAACTGTATCAACTAGATGGGATGCCTGACCGGAACTTAACTAAGCAACGGCGCTGGATTCCAAGAAATATTGACCACCTGCTCATCCGGCGGATCAAGTTGTATCCGATAGTAACTAACATTAAGTAGATATTGCTGAACAAAAATTGACGTCACCAAGTTAATTAAATCGTCACTGCCAAAGATGGCTCTCGATAGTGGTGGAGTATAAAAAAGAGGCATGCCAACTGTAATGAATTTAGGTCAACTAGTCATTTCAGCATCTGAAACCTCTAGGCACTCATGGCTCCTGGTACATAACAAAGCAAATCCGCGTTGAGATCCACGCTAGGAGTAGAGACACAAGGGACACTGTAGGTGACTTTAGAACTGACATTAATGGCGGCAAAAAAGAAAATAGAAAACTTCCAGGACACAATGGATATGGGGAGTCAATAGAGTGGGCTTTCACTCAGTTGAAAGCGGCCCGACTGCTACAAGGAGACTAATCGATAAGGTGAGACGGCATTGGTATCAATCTATCCTTTCTGATTCCAGTTCTCGTTGTGAGGAATGCATGATTTAGATCATGAAACAACAGATGAACTCCGCCACTACTACCCCACCACCTAAGCAAATCTGTTTGTAAGAAAATATTCCCAATCCACTGAAATATTTCATGAGTACCATGCCTCGGCATAGCCTTAATAACCTGTTTTCAGCTTTTCCAGGTCATAGCATATTGAGAGAGTACTTCCAAATAGGGTACATTAGCAAGCGACATAATTAATCAAGTTCTTAGACTCATTACTGCTATTTCTTTGGTGATGGTTTGGTTGATTAGTACAGATTGTTAAGTTTTTATTAATTGTCAATATCTAGTATTGGTCTACTGGGTATTATGTATCGCAAGCTTCGCTTGACACATGAAAATTTGCGTGGAGAATCCGACGTCATCAAACGTCTTAACTTATAATACGCACCGACACCGCTACCTTGCCAGTCTCATAAAAACAAATGTTTTGAAATCCATGTCTTATATGCCATTTTTTTTGAACTTTTATTTTTTTTTTTTAACTTTTGGCCGTAAGGACAATAAACTGATTATCTATCTATCTTCTTGACAAATAACCAAATAGAAGGCTGGATAAAGATGGTAACAAAAGCTGGTGTGCCGAGGGTTTACTGGGACAAGCAGGCATAATAATCTGTTTGTATTGGTTACGGTGGTACCGGCGGTTGCCCCTGCTGAGACCAAGTAGAGTTAGGTGGAGGGACCAGAGTGCGGAGCACCTAAGCAGAGGATGATCACAGCTAGTCTCATAGAAACAAATAGTTTGAAATTCAAGTCTTCTTTTTATGCCTTTTCGTTTGTAATTATTTTATGTAAGAGCAATAAATTGATTATATATCTATCGATTTTGGTTTAATTTTATTATTATTTTTTTAAAAAAAAATCTTTTGTTATATTATTTTTTTTCACGTTTTGGACAACTGGAAGTGGAATTTGTACATCAACGGTTTCAGCAGTTCTTCTCCTTCTTCTGTTTATGGACTAAAATATTATGCCTAAGAAATCCAGAACCACGCCACATCGGTAAGTCGAAATACCATGGTATATGGACCCCACGCCATTTTCGTTTGTAAGCGGGTCTGGGGTACTTTTTTTTTCTCAGGTTTGGCATCTTTTTAAACACACATAGAAAAGTACAAGTACATACAAGTGTAGGAGATGGCCAAATTAAGTGGTTGATTCGTAGCGGTTGCTGGTATGTACCAATCCGTGTGCGTTTGTCTTAGACCTTCTCCAGTATTAAGCTGAATGACAAGCAGAGCTTAGCGGTGGCTCAACTATAATACTCACAAACTATGAGCTCAAGCTCAAATTTCACCATAATAGCTTTTGGGGTTGCTGTCTTTGCCAAAAGTTCTAAGCAAGTATAAACAGGTAGAAATGTAGATAGAATATCTGGATTCACAAACTACTACTAGACTCAACCATATATAATGTTGTATCATACCCGCTATATTTCTGGGGTTTGGTATATCTACAACAGTTATCGTCTAGATTTCAACCTGGATTGGATATGGTTGTTTGATTTGTACTAAAGTTGAACTTTGTTTGTTTTCGTTGTGATTAGGAACTTTTTTCCCCCCTCTTCATGAGCCAGTTATAGCAATTATTAAGAAGCTTACTAGCAGAGTTGATCCGGATAAAAATAAATTCTTCAGGTAATAGCCCGGGTGGACGGCCAGGTTCAAACAATCAGTTTACGGTGACAAAGTTTCTGACAACTCTCGTGATGTTCACTGGGTTTCAGTTTATGAGAAGGCATTGGTCTCAATATGTAGATCTGGCGTTGAAGTTCAGCATATTTTGTAAATAGAAACCAATGTAGGCTTAGGACTTATATTTAATACGAGCCTACGTAATTGGAGCCAAACTTCTCCCACGAGCAGCTACCCCTAGAAGCCGTAGACAGGACAAATGCCTTACACTTAGATCGGTTTTGATAAGCATAAGGCGTGAACCTTTATTCTCTCCCAGAGAGAATGCTGAGCGCGGCTCTAATGAGCACATGAGATTTGCAGGTTGAAATTTTTTTTAAAAGGATACAGACAGTTTACACGCCCTCGATACACCAGCTGGTGCAGATCCAGACCCAGACCCATCAGGGCAAATTTTTATAACAAACATAAACTGCATCAAATACTTAACAGACAAGAGGACCTTTCTGGTAAAAAATGTTGGGCTGTCTACTTACAACGTAAACGCCATTCAAACCCAAGCTTATGACTCTAGGTTTTGGGCATTATACACTAAAATGAAAAGCAATAACTGTACTTTAAAACACCATATCTAGCCTGTAACAAGGTACCATGGGGTATGGACAATGCAGAAAAACATTTAGTACTACTAATGGGCTATACACAGCAGCACTTACACGATCCGTTTATATACACAACTGGCAGGTATGGATCGGAAGACTCCGAAGGAAGGCCCCTGGACAGCCTAGCTAGTTACGTGTTCAAATTCCAGACGCCGTCTCTAAACGAAATTACAAAACAAAAACAAAAACACACTGGAGCTCAAGCCTGCAAGTACTCAGAAGGGCTAATAGTTGCTACAGTTAGACAAGTGATAATTACCTGCTCAATTATGAAAAAAAAAGCAACAGACCCAAAATAGCGGTAGAAATGGATTCTGACTGCTGTTGCAAACTGGCGGCTAGTGGCCACTGGCTGCTTATAATTTGGTCTCTAAATTCCTAACACACGGCCGCTCAGGCAAAACTAATGTGGGTATCACACGCCACTAGCCTCTTCTGTACAGAATTTTAGTAAGAGTTCCCACTCCCTTTCACGATGCTTGTGAAAAAAAGGACCCTTTTGCACGCGCCTCATCAGCATGACTGTTCGGCAACTGGGTCTTATGATAGCCAACGCCCATGTATCGTGTACTGCAGGACCTTAGTATTCAGTTATAAACTATAATCTATTTATTTCGTTGGGTTTTTTTTGTTGTTGTTGCCAACCCTGAAATGCAGCAGCCACAGTACGGACGTGAACGAGCCATCAGAAACTCTTAGCGCTTAGTGCTGGTCCGATGATCTGAAATCTTTGTCTATGCTGAAACTTTCTGTTAGGGAACAACAAAAAAAAAAAAAAAAAAAAAAAAAAAACAAAAAAAAAAAAAAAATTAAAAAAAAAAAAAACCCCATTTTATTTAGGTTGTTTTTATAATATAAAAAAATGAATAAAAA
>Ga0160505_100744_pt1 | contig 17016 bp, 10 predicted proteins | sample DIDeMG_FD_108225 | JGI IMG/M metagenome (GOLD analysis project Ga0160505, IMG submission 108225) | Enriched chicken feces microbial communities from UW Madison campus, WI, USA - DID2874_E49_Stillage MG | ecosystem: Host-associated > Birds > Digestive system > Large intestine > Fecal ... | reverse complement strand
GTGTGCGTTTGTTTAGGAAGACTCCCCCTTCCTCAATCTTGTTACCTTTTAAAATGTATAAATTTTTTATTTGCCCTTTTTTTTTTTTTTTTTTCGGATCCACCTGGACATTACGATACCGCCAGCGGGTGGCTCAAACAATGGACAAAAGGTTCCACCACTGACCAGGAGGCTGCATGGGACTAACAGCAGGGATTATTATTTTACAATTAGAGTTTACGTAGGCATTGATCGGATGGTGATGAACATGGACCCATTTCACAGTGTACGTGCTAACGAGCCTATACTATATCAGGTTTACTTATCATTACGTTATAGCCCCATAACCTCACACCAGCTTAAATAGCCCGGCTCTTGATATCAGTGTGTGCTCGCACCACGATACCCCGTGCGTGTGTCAAATCATGTTTCAACGTATACACAAACCTCAACTGGACTGCCTCAAATGCGTAACCTCAAATGCGTAACCTCAAATGCCCAAAAAGATTTTCAAACCACAAGTCAGTACACCAGTAAAAAAAAAGATGATTGTAGAGTCTCTAATTTGAATTTCATGGACTCCAAGTGAATACGCCATCTATGTACTGCTACTTTATAACTTGTGCTTTTGGAGACTAATCATTAAGCTCTTTGATGTTTCTGTGAATAGACAAGGGAAACAGGCAATGAGCTTCTGCAATTGAGTTTTGTGGCTCTGTATGTCGAATGGCTAACAGCAAACCTTTTGTGGTTTTACTGCAACTTTACACCAGGTATACCACCTTGATTCTGTCTCGAGATTAGCTAAATGGTAAAGGTTAGAATGATACGCTGCCAAGTATTATGTTGTTTGAATCGTTTTTTTTACCGTACCGTTTTCATCGTTTACTACTGCCTTGTAATGGTGACCCAAGGTAAGTACCCAGGAGCTTCAACATGACCGTGATATACAGTTCACCCTCCAAACCAGAGTTATTGTCCAAAGACCGTTTGCAAGTAACCTTGGCCACAGGGTATATGGCCAGTCCCTGTTTATTTTTGTCTTGTTTACGGATGTCTAAAGTACTACCCATGTCCGTATCCACTGCTTGAAGTGACAGGGGGTAGAAGAGGATCCTGCAGTTATGATATGGCCTAGAAGGAGCTTTTGTTCTAGAATTTTTGATCAGCGCATTGTATGCCCCTGTTTCCATTAGTGATGTTTCAAAGTAAAATAAAAGAATTGCACAATGTCTCTCATGAACAAAAGAAGGCAGTATATGATTTCTATTGAGCACATCTTTAATAGTAGTAACAAACTGCCAGTTGAAATGTCAGGCTGAAACCATTCTACCTGCCTGTAAAACATATTGTTGATTTTCTTTTATAAATGCAACAGTGCGAATACACCGAAATACAATTTTGGGTAACGTTAGTGGTACCGAGGGTCAGATTTGAATGCAATAGGGTCCTCTAATGACAGTACAGGTATTGTAAAAGTAACAGGCTCATCAAGTAGAAACATTGTACATCTTCGCGTGAGGTTCACCCGGTTACAGCAAAGCTCTCAAACCGGTCTACTTTCAGCGTACTGTCAAGGTTTCAAAGGCTAAGATTAGTGTTTATTTTTTGCTAAATATAAGAAATGCATGTCTAACAACAGTTTGTTGTTTTCTACTTCAACAATTATGAATTGCACAAGCTCTCTTCACTGGATCGTAAGTAAGAAAGGAAGGCCCTATAGCGGTATGGACTTTCAATTGTTTGCGCGTTTTCTTTTTGCACATTAGCTCAGACTTAGTTATTTCTGCATTTCAAAGAGACAAAAGTTTGTCCTTGTTTTTGCAAACCACCAAGTGTTATGGTCTAATTATAGGTCTAGGCAGAACGTATACTACTTTGACAAAGTAATAATATTACAGATAGCAGCTCAGACGTCCCAAGACCTCAATGATTTTCAATTATTTTATCATCATGCATCAAATATTTTTGATCTGTAGAAGTCATTGGCAAACATACCCAATCGCAATTCTGCACTTGTTAATTTTTTTTTTCTTGCTATAATATTTCGTGTGACAAGGCCCCAGTAGTCCAGGAACTGACTAAATTCAGTTTGGCAAAGCATCTAGCACTAGTGATCATTGTTTCCTTTAATGTTGTTTGGTTGTGCAGCGCGGTGTGGTGCGGTGCGCACGCACACGGCCTAGAGAATTAAAACTGCAACGCAGTACCCCAAGCTGGGAAGTGCAATCCGACTCATCTGTTGCAGCCATTGTCAAGGTGTATACATGAATAAAATAATTTTATTTTTTATTTTATTTTTTTATTTTATTTTATTATTTTTTTATTATTATTTATTTTATTTTGTTTTACTTTGTTTTGATTGTGAAATCCTGATCCACAGCACCGGATCGCTATGGAACGCACTGTTGCGTGCTGCGCACGAGCAGGGGTAAGGTCTGACCCCCTTTTTTTTGTTCTATTTACCAATGAACGGTTCACGCCAAGTACAACTGCACAGGTGTCTTACTCCTGACCCTGAATTTTGAATACCAAACTGCTAACAAAAAATTAAGGCCAAAAATCTCGAGTCAAGCAGGGGGGTCATTGACTAAACGAGTGTCTTTTATATTATCGCCGATCAGGTCTTGAATACTAAATTCAAAAAAAAAATAAAAAAATACTTGTGATAATTATGGGGCAGCTGTTTATTTTTCTCAGATACCCGTGAGCACTTAATTCAGTATTACGGAATGTAAACGCTACTCAGTAGGTAGTTATTATTGGAACATAAATCCCAATATCACAAGTTGTTGGATGTTTTTGTTTTTATATACTGCTGGCAGTTTAAAAAGACCTGTCTGTTTATTCCGCAGACATTTGCAGCATAAACAAGAAAAAAAAACATCTCACAAGGCATTGGAATCCAAAGTTTCGTTACTACAACGATTACTTGTTTGGCAAAAAAAAAAGTAACTGAGAAAAACTTCTCATAATATCACTAATTAGTTTGTTATACCTCGACATGTAAATGAACTGTTTAACTCTTTTTTAGCTTAACACAACTGCCTTTTTGCATCTTGTTGAACGTTCAAAATGTACAGATTGTTCCACAAAAGTCTGGGTTTACCGAAAACTGCCATGCTTAAATTCCAGAATGGTGCGGATTTGGAGCTACCCATAGCTCTAACCAGAATCCCCGAATCTCTCGGTCCGGACCTGTATTTGGTCGCGACGCACCAAGTGGCCTTTTCTGGATTATTCGAGTAGTGGTTTACGCCAGCTGCACATTTGGATTTAGCGATGCGGACTCAGTTGAGGTTGGTATATACACAAAACGAGGCCTGCATAAGGGGTTTCAACGAAAAAAGAACAAAGCAGGACCCAAGTCAAATTAGATTGAATGAGACTATAGCCAAGCTTTTGATGAATCATGCATTTCATGCCTTAGACTGGCAAGATTGTTTCAGGTTCCTGATGGTTCTGGTGCTTTGTATCAGGAACCAAAGATATGCCTTGTGCACGGAAAAAAATGCTTCATGTCCCTAATGCCTGGAACCCAGCCGCGCAATACTGCCAATGGGTTACAGACTACCTGAGCATCATTGCTTATGGTTCTGATTTGGGCTCCGGTAAGAAACACAGCATCATGTACAGCAAAACTTTTTTTTTCTGGCACTCAGTTGTTGAACTCGCCTACAGTTCAGATTCTTAGGTTACGCTGCCCCTGAAGTTGAAGATCCAACTGGGTCCAGATTCCAACTACGTACAGGGTCCGACTCTTTTATGGTCACCTTTACCCGCACTATGCCTAAGGAGAAGTAAGCCTGCATGTCATGGACCATCGCATGAAATCCAGGCTGCCTTTGACTCCTTTTACTTTGTGCTTTCGTGAATATAGCCTGTGAGCTTGGTGGGCTAGAGCCAGATACACTCGGCTATGAAATGGCTTACCAAAAGACAATGTGTCTAAAAGCGGTCTTTAACATACCGCATATACTTCTTGGCTTTACATCTGCAACAAATCAACGATGGCAGGACATGTCATACGCTGATTCTCCTTTTCGGAACCAACACTCTGTTTATGAGGTTTTGAGGTTGACGTCCATGGAGCTTCTAGCGTTGATAAATTGACGCGGTTTGAGGCTAGAGCCTTGATTCAGTAGCTACCGATGGGTACACCCAAAATCTGCGCTAATTCAACTGTGGGTAGTGATGCGTGTGGCATTTCTTGGGGTGCAAGATGCACATGTGCAACGCGCATATGCGCACAACCTGCCGTGACGCATTCTACAAAACCACCTGTGTAAAACAAAACAAAACAAAAAAAAGGTTCATATGAAACGTAGATGCAGCACCATACAAAACCGTTTATCATGGCTGTCTGTGCAGGTTCCAGCGTACCTGCGCGGTCTGGGGTAGAACCCCCGGCGCCTTTGGACGCTTTTAGGGGAACAAAGCACCCTCGGTACGGTCAGACTTCAGTCTGTCAATCTGATGCAGTTGCCCGCGGTATTGCCTGAAAGCGCGGCCCCACTGGTTGACCCCAGCAGCAACTTTATTCACTGACGGCCTCGACATCAAAATCTAGGCCTCTGCGCGCCTGGTCTTTTATACCGTCAAAAAAAAATTTTTTTTAAAATGAAATTAAATGAAAGCAAATATGGGGTGCGTATCCTTTGCAGAAAAAAAGAAAGGCCTTTAGTCGGTTTGGTTCATGAGAATATACCGAGGAGTGTAGGCGTATACCCATGCCTGAGAATGTTGAAAAAATGGCATCTATACAACAACACTGAACGAAGGAGAATGCCAAAGGTACGCGTCAACTTGACAAAAAAGAATTCATACAGCTGTAGCCCAGTATGTATTGTAATACACAGAGATAGACACTATTTTTCTATAAGTGGTATTTCCTAGAATGAATACCAGTTCCCAGTATTCACGCATCCGCAAGACGACCTCAGTTTAATACTAAGCTTTTAGTCTTTTGTAGAGTTCTGTTGGTACTCTCGTAGATTTACTGTTGTATATAAACCCAGTTAATAAAATACAGTATATTATTGAAAGTTCAACTTTCAATTGAGAAACCAAGGGGAGGTATCCTGGATAGGGTATTTATTCGAGTCATAGTTTTATGACGTGGAATTATTAAACAGTCTAGTTGAGAATTGTAGCAAAATAATGAATCAATACAAAAATCTGCGTATAGGAAGTCAATCAGGTAATGTTATTAATTTTACAAACCTATTTTATTTGGCTAGGTGTGGTTTCCCCTGACAAAGATTGTGATGTCATATATCCTTGTAGGCCAAGTTAACTCTAGTTTGTATTCAAGATATTCGTAATAAACTCATCCCCATGCTACTTGCATTTAAATTTGTATTAATTAGCCAAAAATTAATCAAAATTGGAGCAGGTTAAAACAAGCATTAATCATACTCTAAACTTATTTGTTAAGGTGTTTTGTTTTCAGGTTTATAACAACTTGTTTAATAATACATTGTACACGGTTCAATGAATTAAAAAGTTTTTCTCTTTGAATTTTGTTAAACATGTAGGTTAGAGCAATAGCGTAATAGAGCACTTTCTCAATTAACTCTTTTATTTAAATCATGAACAAAAGATTGTGCTATCAGCTCTATATATAAAGATGTTATTTCTAAAATTATGAAGTTGTAATAAACAAAAAAAATCAGTGATATATGTAAAAGATTTCTATGTATTTTTCTTTCGATAAGAGTTTCAGGCGGAATAAGACGAGCTTTGTATTTAACTGAGGCCTATACATTAATTTTTATGTTATTATTCTTTTGTTACATCCATTTGTGATTTGGGCGGCTTGGAGTGAGCCTACCGCCTCTGAGGGCTTAGCATCGGGTTTAGTCTTTTGTACCCCCGATTCTGCCATGAAACTGTCGCTTCTTCTTTGTTTTTTCAAAATTATTCTTAAGTTCCGGCGGGCCTGCACTTTTGAGATTACTCTTTCAAAGTACGATTCAACGGATAAATTTCTATTTACATGAAAAGAGATTTTTTTTCTCCATTTGAAGAATAGTTTCCACATATATCAGACAAACTTATGGTAATGGTAGTAAAGCTAAGTTGACACCTTCATATATTTTATAAAATGACCTTTCATAATTTTTTGGCAGATGTTTCTTATGTTACACTAATATTTGCAAGGTGAAATTTTTACATCAACACTGTGTGGAACCCCATGAAGGCACACTTGTTGGGATAGCTATATAGGAATCAGACATACTTGTAAAAATACTAGAAAAGCTGTAGAAATTTTGAACAGTAGTTCAAGTGTTGCGTTTGCCAAGTGCAGAAAATAAATGAACCATGTCATTTTTCCATCTGAAAATTCAGTGAAAAAATAACAATTAAGGCAAAGGTAATCAAATGTTCTTATCCAACTTGATAAAAAAAACTAAAAATACTATAAACTTTAAAAGAAAATTGTAGTTTCAATGAAAGAGTATAGACTATTGATAACTAATCGAACAGATGACTTGCTGAACAAACTTCGTTTTTTTTTTACTTATATGTAAACCAACAAAACACTTTAGTATCAACGCTATATAAAAACTTATATTCTAAAGATTACTTGTTTCTTGAGGAAAAATATAAAAGTAAATATATCCAAAAAGATTTTGTTTTGCTTGTATTTTGAACTCATAATTGGATTGGAGGTTGGATCAAGGCCCGTCTGCTGAACTGGTGAGTGCGGTCCTGAATTAGCCATCATAACAGCTCGGACGACTTTGTTATTTAAATTAGGTATACGCAATCACTTCCTAGAACACTTCCTCATTTTCTCTGCTGTTTGTTTTCATAATGTTTAAGTTTCCTTGACGTAATATTGTGTAAAGTTATTCTTTCGGCCAGAGCCCTCCTGAGCCTCCTAACTTTGGACTGCGACTTTCGATATCTCTCCATCAAAGCAGCATCTGCTTTAAAAAGCGATTGCTCTCCAGTATTTTTAAAACTCCTTTTTCTCATTTTGCGTTTTGCTTGAAATGCTGGAGTAGAATATTTTTCCACTTCTGACTTAATCACTGACTCTTCTTGCATGGTATCCTCAAGCATGATAATATCATGATGCATCTGTCTTCTGTAATTGTCCAGTGAAACTTCTGGACTATTTTCTAATAATATACGTTTTTTCCAACCTCCTATAATAGTTTTGAAACTATATTCTTATTTTTGGATGCTTATATAGACCTGAAAAGAAGTGTGCCTTGGTGGGGCTCAACCCAACACAAAAATTGTGAGCAATCTGCCTTTTATACAGAATTTTTGCGTAGAAAAAAACAAGATCTATCAAAAAAATAAAAGCTATTAGTCATATGAGAAAATATAAAGAAGTGGTCTTCTTGCTGATAAGTGTGGTCATAACTTGGTCTGATGTGTGGGATAGATGCCCATCCATCCATAGGAGTGACCATTTGTTTTCATATGCAGGAAAATGGTCTGAAGCCCATTAATTAAAGATAGACTTGTTTATCAATTTTAAGGAAGATGTTGCGCAATCATATTTTTCAGTGATAATACCAGGAAACCAGTTTTCCATCTGATGAACTTCCTTGTAGATAAAGAAAGGCTTTCCAACCTTGCAAGTTTTTGAAATCACCTCTAACATTGTTACTATTTCAGAAAAGTCATGAGAAACTAGTCTATATGATTAGATCTTGTATATCTGTTGCTGAATCCTCAATTTTAAATACATATTCATCAAGATTCCGTATGTCATCTGAAAGAAGGTTTTAGGTATCGACATAGTCATGTATCATCTACAAAATTACAAAACCAGGTGTCTAGCATTCTCTCAAATCATTGAAGTATCTAAGTGCTTTTTTTGATTCAATTTTATGTACTTTCACTGTCTCAAAACTCCTAGGAGTCGGTTGTTGGATGACGGTCCGGAAGTGACTTTTGAGTGCCAATTGCTCTTGAAATTTCCAGCGAGATGTCCCACCGCCATTAGACTTTCAAAAGTCGTTTTAAAAGCTGAAAAATATGATACACCATTCCAAAGATTGCTCTGATATTTTTAAAGTACCCAATAGTCATTAGTGTCCTCTGCTCTGGGCTTTATTCCTTTGGCTCTGTCTTAAACGGTGGAAGGGATACTCCATATTTCTTGGCAATGTTCCTTAAATTTTTCGAATTTCCTAGTAAAAAAAAATTTCTAGAGCTTTTTTGAGGTTTTCTTCATTTATTTTATTAAAATAATTAGAAATTTGCATTACATTTCAGTTGATTTAGAAATATTTTTATTTAAAGCATTTTATTTTTATTTTTGGTGATGTTTATTTATGTGGTACCAGCCTATAGATCCCTTAATAAAACTGGAAAAGTAGCAACTCCATACATTACAGCACTAGATAAAATTCATCATCAGATATTGATTGCATGTCATCTAACTCTAAAGGTACTAATGTCTTCATTCTACCTAATAAAATGTCAATAGTTGAAAATGTATTGTTGATAAATGTTGGTTGGTAGAACTTTTAAACCACTTAGAGCCAACATTCCAAGTTCTATGTGTTACAAAATGGGGTTAATATTCAAAAACAGCCAAGCAAAATTGCACAATCTTTCTACAGTTTAAGAAAATTTCATATGAAAACGGTTGTCCTGCTTGAAATACAAATAAAAAAATCTGTTTAAAGGCCTCCAAACTAAACTATTACTAGCCAAACGAATAAAAGTGAATTGACTTTTGACGTGATCAGCTTTGATGCATCCTGGTCATGGCGCCGCCTTTGCACTTGGGGACGGCTACCTAAACAGAGAACAAAATTGTGGTTGATGCCCTTAAAATGTTTCAATGCAAAATAAAAATAAAAGAGCCGCGGGCTATCATAATGTAGATCTTGTGACTGAGACACAATTGTTTTAGAATTTGCCAACGCAGCTTAACGGTACAATACAGGCCACTGGGTGCCATGGACGATAATTTTTGGGTGAAACGACCGGGGCTGCTGAAACTTTTGTAACTATGGGCTCTGATAGGTTGGCAAAGAATACAATGCCGACAACGACCCCTGATGGTGAACCATATACTTTTTTTTTTGGGTTGGTTATCTTGGTTGAAGCCGGTTAGTTTTAGACTCAGTTACTGAAATGTTTGATATCCATAAGATTCTGTGCATCCCAAAAAACAATGGGCAAACAAAATGCCAGTCTTTTTTTTTTAAATTTTTTTTTAACAAAACTTGATTATATTTCTGTTCTCAGTGTTGGTGATTTTCAATGCTATTAAGACACGAGTTAAAGTTTTTGACATTTATTACCATCAGGGGTACTGTCTGCCCAGTTTTTTCTCGTACTTGTTTGTATACAGACTGCAGGTAAACTATCGAATATGAACGCCCCCTGACTGGTCCACTCGCCTGCCCTCTGTTTCAAGTTAACCTGGTGATTGTAATTTAGTCAGCATCTGATTTTTGACAGTATCTGTATTATGAAAATATCGGCAATTGCACCAGCAACCCGGATCGCTTTTTTTGCCGTCATTTCTTAGTTACTTGCAAATATCAAGGTTTAAACCTGTCAAAAAAAAGACTTTTTTTTTTTGCAGTCCCTGGAGAAGAATTACCTCAACGATATCAAAAGGGGCAAAAAGAAGACGAATGTTTGACGTGCTTGTGTTCCTGTTCCTGTTAGTCAGCATTAAACAAATTTGTTGGCTTTCATTGTATTAAAAAAAAACCAAAAGCTTACATTACCGATCGCCAGCTTAGACAAACGACAAGCTCAGAAGAGCTTCAAGTTGCGGGTAGTTATATATGACGATGGACTCTCCAAGAGTATATAAAGAAATGACACTTCATCGGAAATATAAGAAATCTCGATTCGACAGCTCTTGCCCATTTATGAGAAGTTCTACATGTCGTGCGGGCAATATTTGAATACGCTAGTTTGGTACCACTAACTGACCGGTCAATGGAAAAAATTCAGAACACGTATACAAGTTGCACAAGTGTTTTGAACGACGTCTTTGTATGTTTAATCGTTTTACAAGCCGATTACCTGTCAATTCTTTTTGATCTGCAACAGAGCGACTTTTGATCATCAAAATTACCCCTGGGACATATTCACGTGGCTATGCTGTGAGCGTACCCATAGTACAATCAAAATGTCTATAGCGGCAGCTTAGTCCACTCTCTTGTTGATTTGAACTTGGGTGCCAAGACATAAAGGGAGTATACTATACGTTGGCTACTGAATTACACCCTGACAAAAAAAAGATAACCGTGATTTGATAGAAACCGCTATGACAAAATCCTTTTTCTACTTGGTAATTGCAGCATCCAATATCAGTAAATGGACCAAATGAGAGGTTATCAAATAGCCATTTTTCATCGTAATCAACTAAATGAAAAAATAAATAAAATAAAATGAAATAAAAAGATAGTAATAGAGGCGTGGATACTTGATAAAGCTTATCCCCCACCCTTGATATGAAGAATTCTAAGCATTGGCTTCATGGATAAGAATTCAATGTGCTAGCGCTCTCTTCAAGAAGAAATCTTGTTTTCCGTCCGCCCACAATGATATATCTATCTCTACAGGATCCATCTAGCACACTTTGACAGGGCAAGTATTTCGTAAATTTTTACCATTGTTAAACATTAACGTCACCGACGGTGCGAATTAGACATATACTTATGTAGCCTCAAGTGCTATTAAGAAATGAATCATTACGCACATTCAAATCAGGTTTTAATTGGTGATGTTTTGAATAATTCTTTTTTTATTGCCCATTATGACTTTTGCTGTTTGAATCTCGTTTGTGAGAATATCTGTTTTAAAGCTGACACGCAGCCAACTCTATGAAACAAGGATCACTATTAATAGACACATTCTTTCATGTAAGATATAGATGCCATAGTTTAAGCGAAGCTTGACGATCATCACCTCACCTTGGTTGGAAGTCGGTTGCACCCAAAGAGCTAGAAATCTTTTTCAACCATCAAAAGTGTTAAATCTCATGTTTTAAAGCACATCTATCAAATTGCAATTCACCCTCACGTTAAACATCATGTTTGGGGCGAATGGCGTGTCAGATTTAGCAAAATTCTGGGACCTTTGTAGTCATTGTCATTGTGATCAAGAGTTTTCAAACTTTCAGAGTCCTTTTAATGGTTCTCTAATGGCCAAGAAATCCAAGTTGCTGGATTACCATTGTTTAATTTAAAAGGATGGTTACATGATTTTCCTTTCTGTTCTGCAGATTCAATTCTTCAATGACGTGTGTTGAGTTGCGTAACTATCCATTACCATTCATAGTCACTGTGAAAGTAGTATCAGCTTCATCACGACCGTGCCGTTGGTGATCCTCTAAAAACCTGGAGATTTTTCCAAGTCATCAATTGTGTTGTATGGAATTGTTTCTTATATAACCACCGCTACCTAACGACTTGATTTTATGACCTGGGCCAAAGATTTGGAGAGGGCGGCTACACGGCGCATCGTTATTGAAATAGCGCATTATGCTCAGTTTGCATGTCGCATGAAACTGTATGAGTGGAAAAAAAAAAAAAAAATGGGCACAATATTATACAACATGGCGAATAATTACGTGGGCCATGAATAGGAATCAACAAAATCTCCAGTTTAACTTTTAAATTCCAAATAATAAAAATAAAAAGAGTTTTGAAAAAAAAAAAACCTACAAATGTTCACTGAGACATTGCCCAAAAGAGAAACTCCTTAAGAAGCAAATCGTAATATCGCCAATAGCAAAAGTTGAACCTGGCAATCTACCAGTCTACCTAATGTAGATTTTATTTTTTGTTAATCTGCAAAACAATGCAAATCAGAATTTAAAAATTTTTTTACCCCAACTATTGGGAGAGCTTGGATTGCTACTGGTCGGCGGCAGTTTTAATGGGCGGCACATCTAATTGCTGGTGCTAAGAACCAAGTATCATCCATTACCAGCATTATGTAACTGATATCTGGTAGCACTTTCAGAGTCTTGAGCAAAAAAGAAAAAAAGTCTCAATAAAAACTACAAAAAAGAAAGTAACGGTTTATAACTAAATGGGCAAGGTCCAGGGAAGTTAGTTGTATAACAAGGCAGTAGAAAATCTCACATTTACTCGCTTTTCAACGGATTGTAGAGGACTTTGGCTGCTCAAATAAATGATAATGAAATGAAAGGTATACTTGGAAGCTACAGCGGGGTTGATGATGACCGTTGGATTTAAAGCCCAGCTACTACTATACATCAATAATGCTTTGTTTCTTTTAGATACCACTTAAAGTCGTGCAAACTCTTCCAGCAATATTCTTTCAGGAGTTTTTATTTCCAATCTTATATTTTTTTAGTACCTGAGGGACTTTCATGTTTAAAAGCATTTACATACCTCGGTTCGTCATGTCTACTTCAGCACGTTCTTCTTTGACTTGGCTCCTCAAATCTTTTCTGGCCCGTAGCCAGTCTAATGCTGTTATTGGAAAAACCAAACTAGCATTCTCCCTTGTGTTTGAAACAAGTGTAGAGGTTAATAATATTTGCCAGGAATATGCTCGGAAGACACTATTGAGAACACAGCAGACCTATGATTTGTTGAGTCTTGAGAATTCTGAAATTTCAGGTCAGTTCTCAACCTGCATAAATCGCATAGATATCCCCGCCACCAGCCTACCTCTATTTTCTACACAATTACATTTAATTGTTCAATGACATTAATCTAGTGGAATACCCTTCATATGCACTGGACCACTCTTCTATAGTTGTTTCTGATTATCAACTGACAGGACTAGTTGTTTTTACTGGCTCGGTTTGCCAGAGGACAGCATTGCAGTAAGAAGCACGGTTAACAACAAAGGGACTCCAGGAAATGAGTGCTTGTCATGAGGATTGACACAGCCAAGAAGGGGAATAAAAACCCTGCATAACACCACAAGTCGAGGGCTCCAATCCCGAGTATGCCATGTCCTACGACTGCGACAAGCCGTGTCTGGTCTCAGTATTGACCAAGAATCTTGTGTGGTGTAACATGAGTTGGCACACGAACGACCGAGCTCCTACCACATGAGAACAAAGAAGACAAGCACTGGGGACTCTGACTAGAGACAGTAGAAAGGAATGCTTCAAGCCGGCAAAATAAGTTGGGACTAAAGGATATCATTAGTGCTTGATTATATAACAGTAGCCAATGAGGGAAAAATATATATATATAAAAGAAGCAGCTGGGGGTTACCCTTTTAAGCCAGCTTTCACTATGGGCGATTTTACTAAAGACCGCAGTCCTTTATGTTTAATTTGTCCGAACATTCTTTGTGTTGAGATTAAACTCGCAGATCTCAAAATATCCAATAGCCACTTGTCTCAAAAGCGCTGCACATACGCCGCATGTATTTTTATTTTAAAATTTCATATGAATTTTTTTCAAAGGGGGGATGGATATTTATACAACCGTGGTCGAAATAAAGGTGCGTAAATAAAGGGTTGAATTAATCTATCTAGTATCCAGTATACCAAGCATGTTGAATGGTACATTGTTTAAGACGATTAACCGCAGCTTTCCTGTTTGTGACCAAAAGTGACCCAACTTGGCAAGCGATGTCGCCCACATGCCGGCCCAGTGTTTGCACACCGGAGACTTTGTATACACATCAGTACTTGGCCAGGTACTTGTTTATCAAGTTTACGAATATTCTTTTAGGCAAAAACTCCAAAAAGAAACAAAAATAAAGGCTGGACAAGTAGTTACACGTTGACCTCCCCGATGGTTTTACTTTTTTTTTTGGTTCGTTAGTTATCGCCACGATTGGCAGCCTGTTTTTATTCTGTATATGAGTAACTGCGACTGTCCCGATTATTTTCCATTGCAAAAGAAAACGTACTCAATAAGTAGAAAAAAAAAGTTAATCTCAATACAGAAATACTTGATGACAGCTGATTGCAACTTGTAAATCCTTATATATATAAATATATTGGCTTCCTGTTTTATTTTTATTTTTTTTTCAGCCTCCCCCAGATTTGTTTTATTGTTATTTTTGCATTTTTGCATTTTTTTTCTTTCTCTCTACTATCGTTAACTTCACCGATCGACTTGATACTTTTCTAACCATGGTCGTGGGGGTTTCTAGAGGAATCGCGCTGTTCAAACGATTCGGCTTCATTACGTTTGTAGTCGCATTTCTCGCGGCAGTAGTCCATCTGGGACTGCCACCAACCAGCCCAGCGCAACAAGCTGCCCAGTGCGACAGCTTATTGCATCGAGGCCGATGGCTCAACAATCATACAATCATCCCCACAACTTGGCAGCCCGACGGTTGCGCTCTCCAGCACTACAACCAAGCCTACCTCAACAAATGCATGAAAAAGCCCAACTCCAACATTATCTTCATGGGCGATTCGACCGCGCGTCAACTGTTTTGGGAAACCGCGCATATGCTCGATCCTACCCTCAAGGCCGACTTTAACGTTCACGGAAACGCAAAGTTCACTCGCTCAAAGGACAACATTACCGTCCACCTTTTCTGGGACCCGTACCTTAATCGCAAGGAGTCGATGGGAGTTATCTCCAAGATTGCTAATGGCACCCGACTCACAAACGACGGCCCTACCACTATTCTCTACGTGACAGCGGGTCTCTGGCACGCCATGTTTCACAAGCCCCGTGAGAAGATCCAGATTTCATTTGAAACGGCTATTGATAATTTCGTTGAGGTTATCCGAAACGCCAAGCCCGGTGCATTTGAAGCTGTTTACTTTGCCCCGACCCAGCTCCCTCAGTACTTTAGACTCGATCTTTGGCGCAAGAAAAATATCACTAAAAAGGTTTTGGATAAAATGTACGCCTACACTGAGAAAATTTTTGACTACAACTACGAAACCGATACCGGTTCGGGCATCATTTACTCTAACGATAAACACCGCCGCCCTCTTATCTACTATTTCCCGGCTATGAACCGGCTGGGTGCCAACAAGAACTCGCTATATGATCGGTTAGGTTTGCATTTGACGTGGCCCCTGGTTACCGTGCAGGTGGATTTACTCTACAACCATTTTTGCAACCGCAACATTCAGGATGTGTTGCCTCCGACAACCACATGCTGCGTGACATATGATCGCACCAACCGCGAGCGCCTGGCCGTTATGGGATGGGTGGCTCTTGTGGCGATAGCCACTGCGGTGGCGGCACGCCGTCCGAGCAGTGCTATTAAGCTTGCTGCATGGGTTGGTATTGCCTGTCTCTACAGTTTCATGTGCGAGCGGACAACGTGGATTCCTAACGAGACTCGCGCCTTTGTTGGGTGGATTGAATCATTTTTGCTGTTCCAGGTGGCTGTGACGGCCATTGTTTTGTCGATTGCAAATAGCGCGCCAACCAAGAGTAATAACAATCATCACTTGGCAGGTGGTGATGACGATAGCCACAACAGCACCGGCAAGAATGGCACATTAGTGGATACAGCGGAGCGTCTCTACTTTGACGAATGGAAGGGACTGCTCATGGTAGCCTGGCTCCTATTGGCCTACACTGGGCTTGATGACTACAGCTATTACTACCTACGAATTGTGAAAAGTGTGATTGAGAGTACCCTTTTGTACATTGAGATCCGCTCGTTTGCCGTTGCACTCACAACCACGGCCACCACAGCTCCAGCAACAGTTGCCCTTTTGGTGCGGAGGTTGATCAATGTGGCCCTGCTACCGATGCTGCTGGCACTTACACTGAAGGTCGATCTTTACCAAGCGTATCGCACGCTTCCCATCAAGTTTGGCATGTGGTACGTAATCACCGCAGTTGTGATTCGACTTTTGCATCTGGTTTTGGGTGCGTCATTGTCAACGCACCAGTCGCGCCGCGAATTGTCAATAAAGATTGCCAAGGTCGTGCTGAGTGGTGCTGCTTTCTTGGGCATCACTGGTTTCATTCTCAGTGAGCTTTGGATGCCCTCGTTTTTTGATAAAGAAGAGGTGTTGCGGACAATTCGCTCAGACTTCTTTGTCCCTCTTGTGGCCATTAACGTCGTGGTTTGGTCACGAATGTCGGCATCGGTTATTGGCTACGGTGGTGGTAACAGTAAGAACTTGACGCTTAAAAAACGGTACCTGGCCATTGGTCTATTTCTCTCTCTCGCAATCGTTGGAAATTATCTTGCGTTTATTAACCCGGGTGGAGGTCATGGTCGCGCAACAGTGATCCATGTTGTCACATTTTACTTTATCTTTTTTTACACCGTCATTCTGCGGCCAGCTTCCGATGCGATCACAGCCAAATCATTGAATGCCAGCCAGAAATCATCGACACCGCGCTTTTATTACTCGCGCTTTTTGGCCTACTGGGGCCCTTGTTGGGTTCAATTATTGGTGCTCTCACAGCATATCTTGCTGACCAAGAATGGCCATGTCAAGATCCATTTGATCCCAACCAGCCTGGCCAGCTTCCGCATGTCGGCTGTATCGCAAACCATCAACTACATTATCGTTTTTGCACTGTACGGCATTGTCGCACGAAATATTACAAGGCTGCTTCCAGCCCAGGACGTGGTGCCAGAGTCACTCGCCTCCAACAAAAGCAACAATTTCGGGGCTGGGGACGGCACCGGGGTTACCCATAATTTTGACAACAATGATGGGTTTGACATTAATGAAGATGATTATGATTTGGACATGGAGGCGCAGCAAAAGCTGCCTTTGACGTTGACCGTCACGAGCGATCCGTCAATCAAAAGCCAGCCAACCAGCCCCGGCGGGTCTTCCCGCACCACACGCTCATCATTTGATGATGACGTAGTCAAACAGGAGTAAACCCCACAAGAAAAGAACCTGTTGTTTGTTTAATAATTTTTATCCCTCGCTATTACAATTATTTTTTTTGTTTTTCATGTGTCCTCGCAAAACTCAAATGTAAATCACTTTTGTCTCAGTCACAAAACAAAGAATTAAAAGGAAAAAAAAAAAATTTAATTCACCATTTATACATATAAAATTGTACATACTTTTACATGCTTAAAATAAGCTCTCTTGTTATCACTGATCAGACCTTTTTTTTTTTTTTTTTTTTTTTTTTCTTTTTGGGT
>Ga0160505_100743_pt1 | contig 17056 bp, 14 predicted proteins | sample DIDeMG_FD_108225 | JGI IMG/M metagenome (GOLD analysis project Ga0160505, IMG submission 108225) | Enriched chicken feces microbial communities from UW Madison campus, WI, USA - DID2874_E49_Stillage MG | ecosystem: Host-associated > Birds > Digestive system > Large intestine > Fecal ... | reverse complement strand
GGAGACGGTATAACCACGGCTTTCGATGTTCAGCGCTAGGTTGCGCCCCATCACGGCCATACCGACAACCCCGATCTGTTGCTTGGACATTACATACTCCTGTCAGGTGTGGTCACTGCGACACGTTCGCAGCTTAAATGTGATGATAATGTTAGCTCAATAATGTAAGGACAAACAAGTATAATTCTTGAGAAGAAAGGTAATGTTCAATTAATATTGAATCAAAAAAATATATCTTATCTAAAATTAACAATTTATATTGAACATCCTCTTCTTTTTCTTTGTAAATAACCTAATAGAAAGCCATAATTTTATCATTGTACGTGGCATTTTAAAAAACTTTCCAAATGAAAAGATTTCTTTCACTACTGACCCAGTTTGACTTGATGAATTAGAAATCCCCACATTATATACAGCCCCTGGGAAAGGCAAACTGCCATAAGAATAACCAGCCTTGCTCATATAATTTTTTATGTATCGATGGCTTCCTAGTAATTCTTTGATGTATAAAAGTGGCAAATTCCCATACTCATCATAGAATTTTTCAAAAAAACAAACGCGAACAATATTTGATGTACCACATATTGTATCAAAAGATTTATTCAAAAGAGCTACATTACCTCCGGAATATATATACCCTACATTAATAAGCCAACCATAAAAGTATGCTTCAGTGTTTTTTTTGACCATAGCATTGATGAATTCAACTATTTTACGATGTACAAAATCATCATAATCTACAACCATAAAAAAATCATTGGTCTTACAATATTTTAAGGCTTCGTAAACTCGTGCCCCTTTGTCTTTACGGATCAAATCATGATAGGCTTCAGGATCAACACTTTTATTTGGTAAGGATATAAATTTAAAATCGGACTCTAAAACAGTTACATTTTCATGATTGGTTGATTTTGGCAAATCTGTACCGCGGTTGCAGATAATATAACAATGCCAGTTATCATTTGTTTGTCCAAAGATCGACTTCAACGTATACTCAAGATTGCTTTTAACACTCTGCCAATCCTGTACTGACTTGTAATGTCTAACAGGAATCACAAAATTAACTGTAAAGTTATTCATAATTTTCAACCTTTGGCTTTTTACTCTTTTTAATAGCTGTTAAAGATTCTGAAATTTCTTTTCTTGCTAATATGAATATGAAAACACAATATATTACAACACCCGAAAAAATCAATGACAATACATTCCACAACTCATTAGCCCCACTTAATTCCCTGTCTATAACATAGCAACCTAGATACATCAGAATAACAGAAGTGAAAGGTTTAATAAAATTAGAAATATAAGAAAAAGTAGTTACCCCTAAAATTCTAGAAATATAATAAACAGTATAAGGCCATATGATAAAAGTCTTAATAGCAATTGATAGAATTAATACTAGTGCACCATCCCTTGCGAATAAAAAAACTAAAAGAGCTGTCGTTATCTGCTGAAAAATCTGATATTTAAGAATCCAAGCAGTATTTCCCAAGCCCTTAATAAGCGACATTTGCAGTGAGCCAATACATGAAATAAAACCGATTACACAACAAACTTGAATGACAGGAATGGCAACAATCCATTGAGTTCCGAATATAAGTGGAATCAAATGAGGAGAAATTATTATTAATCCCGTAAAAGCAGGTAAGCTCAATAGAGTTGAGAAAAAGGTCGTTTTAAAAAAAACGTTCTTTAATTGCGATGGTTTTGTTTGCACTGACGCATAAAGGGGATAGCTAACATTAGCAATAGCATTATTCAAAACATCAGCAATAGAACCAAAAACTCTACGACTAAATGCATAAATACCTAAAGTGGTGACACTACCGTACACACCAATAATAACGTTATCTATACTAATTGAAGTAACGAGCTTTGTAAAAGTCGTAGTTATACCAAAACGACTTAATTCACTAAAGCTTGATTTATCGAAAATAGGTCTAAGTGTAAGGTTAGAAGAAGTAGCTAAGATTATGTAACTGATTACTGATGTACTTAACTGGCTTAAAACAATGGCCCAAACTCCGCCACCAAAATATAACACTGGCAGGCATAATATAATGGATGCAATAGAGCAATACATTGTCCTTATTGCTATTGATTTAAAAGCCATCGTTCGTGTTAAAAAGGACAAAGGTACAATTGCGCATGAATCTATTATTATTTTCAATGCTATAACTGGGTATACCGCTTTAAAAACCATATTAAATGTAGGGGCTACATAATATTCAACAATTAAACTAGATATAAAATAAATGAACAAGGAAGAAATTAAACAAATAAAAAAAACAGTGTTATAATGTTTTTTTTCTACATTTCTTAATTGAATTAGAGCATCACCAAATCCTACAGCACAAATACTGGTTAGGATAGTAGTTATAGTTGCTGCCAACGTTACAGCACCTAGATCACCAGGTGTTATGATCCTTGATGCTAATGAAAATATTAATAATGAACTAAATGCTGGAAACAAATTGCTGAAAAAATACCATGCGACACCTGAATAAAGGCTTTTTTTGTCAGATTGTAGATTATCTGATTCATTACTATTTTTCATTTTTGCACTTAGTGATGTTTAACAGATATTGTTATATACCAATATCTGTTATGTAAATTAATTTAATCAGTTAATAACTGTTGCTTAAGTACTGCATTTAATTAAACATAAAGCTCGCTATTTTTTTAACTTATCCCATAAGTCGTATGGGAAAGCATTAAATAAAGGCAAAGCTATATGGCGGACATTAATTGAAGATGCAGGTTTGACCTTAAAGGCGTCTTCGATACTATGAACAATAGGATAAGTGTCGCGTCCAGTACCTAAATAATAATCATCATACTTAAATGCTGATTCTCCACTACTGTTTTCAAGTAACACAGCAGGAATACCATAAGCCTCTGCTATAATTACCCCATGTAATGAACTTGAAATAACAAACTCACTATTAACAATTTGGCGTGTAAATGATATAGCACCTTGTTTTGGAGAACAAATGTTATTATTATATTTTTTATACAACGAAAAGTCTTCATTCATATGTGGAATTACGATAAAATCCCTTTTTGGTTCAGTATTGATTAATAACGTATCACGTGAGAAAAAAAAAGGTAATAATAAACCAGGATCGCCATAAACTTCAGGAACTTGGAGCCCCATATCTAATAATAGTTTGCGCGTTTTTGGCCCTCGAACAGCTCTAACATCAAGGTTCTTAAATTTTAATGCATCTAGACTAATTTTTCCATTGATCCCAGTCCCCCATACACAGTCATTTTCATTAGCGAAATGCATAACGGAACCAATTGCCATTAATTTATTTTTAAGATTATTTTTTTGAGTCAGTTCGAGATCCTTTAAAGCTAACATCTGTTGTACAACGATCTTAGATAAATGATCTCCTGCATTAAAACTACCATCTTTAGGTTCCCACCAAAATACACATTTTTTTTCTTGTGACTTTCTGCTTAAAATGAAATCGAACATTTTATTTCCTACATTTAGTTTAAATTAAATAATTGTTTTTATTATTTTAGAGATATAATCGTCTCCAAACAATGAATTTAGTTCATCAATAGTATTCTTATCAAACCCAATTTTCTTATCGAACACACTTTTTTGATTTTCAATAAATCCCATCATAGAAATGATGTTATTAAAAGTCAATAATATATCACTTTTCGATTCAGATTGAACCCATTCTAAAAAAGGCGTTTTTATGGCCAGCACTGGTAATTGTTGTGTCAGAGAATAAAAAAATGAACCAGAAACTATCATGTCTTGATCTGCATGTCCGATTATTAACGCTGTACATGACATAAATAACAAAGATGCTTCTTCATCAGTTAAATAACGAGGAATAAAAGTAATGTTCTCCTTGTTTAAAAGAATTTCACTTAATTCCTTTTCATATTTTTTATCGTTACAAAAACCTGCAATTATTAATTTTTTGGATGATGGGAAAGAGGTAATTATTTCCTCAATTTTTTTATATCTCTCTATTCTCCCAAAAATCAAATATGAATCATTATGTTCTGTCAAGTCATTCTTTGTATTAATTTCTTTAAGTGGATATTCGTATAATGGATGAGGTATGTATATTTTTTCTTGAAATAAGGGACTATGGACTGCAACGACATGAACTAAAAGAGAAATTTTCTCAATAATCCATTTTGCAATTTTTATATGAGAGTGGAAAGTATCATGAGGATATAAATTATGTTGAATATATATAACCTTATCAAACCTATATTTGAGTACTAAAAGGGAAATAATCAGTTTTAAAACTCCCAACGGACTGATTTTTCGACTTTTATCGGTTATGATCATATTCTCAATCCAATTTACAATTGCAACTCCCCCTCTTTTTTTTTTAAATGTTAAAAAAAAATAAAGCTCCTCTTTAATATTTAAGGGCATGACCATTGAAAACCCTGATAATATTAAGCGAATTCTTTCTGCGTACTTATTAACACCCGAATCATAAGGGTAATAAAACACATTTTTTTTCATAATTTTCCCAAGTACTCTATTTCATTAGTTTAAATCAGCGGACAGTTCGCTCATACGATATAAATTGAATACATCTTCATTCATTTTTGTTGAAGAGAATTTTTCAACATAAGTTGCATACGCATTAGAGGCAAGGCTTTCGAGGAAGTCAATATTTTTATCAGCCGATATTTCATTAAGTAATTGAATAACAACTTCAGTATTATCCATGTCTACTAAGAAACCATTATATCGATCCTTGATAATTTCAGGAAAAGAAGTACAGGAACTAGCAATAACTGGGAGTTTACAACTAAATGCTTCAAGAGGTACCATAGCCAGCCCTTCCCAGCGGGAAGGTATTATTAATAAGTCTGCATTATGATAATATGAATAAATTTTATTTTTTGACAACCAGCCTGTAAAATTAGCATTATCTAGATTTTTTCTATTTTTATCAATGCTTTCTGAGACATAGTCACCGATGATGGTAAACTTGATATTACTGCTTGAATAATTTAATCCGTTAATAATATTCTCTAGCCTATCAAAACCTTTTTGGTAATCAAAGCGACCAACATAGAGTATATTGAAAGAATCACTCTTGGGTAATTGATCAGTATATTCAACTTCAGAAACACCATTATATATGGTAAATAACTTTTCTTTAGGTATACCGTTAACAATTGCTATTTCCTTTTCATAGTTACTTACGCATATAATAGCATCGGTAAATTTTGAAAGAAAACGTTCAACTAATGCAAATAAATTTAATTTCCATTTACTCTTTGCCATCATGAATGAAAAAGCATGTGGGCAGTAAATTACTCGACCTTTATAAAAAGGTAAAAGTATCAAAACTGCTCTCCCAAATAAGCCTGCAAACGTACTATGCAAGTGTATTATTGTCGGTTTTTCTTTGATAACAGTTCTAATAAACATCCAAACAAAACATATAAAGGATAATAGATTACGTCCATTACGTTTAAAAGTGTATATATGAGAATCGCCAATGCTAAGCTCATCTCTTTGTGAATCAGGAATCAAACAACGTACTCTTTCAATATTATCATTTTTAATTTGTGATAGAAGTAGTTCATTCATCACGGAGGACACTCCTCCTTTAATAACTTCAGCAACATGAAGTACTTTCATTCTATTTTTCCAACTCTTCAAGTAATAAATTAATTTTTTCTGCAGAGTGTTTCCATGAAAAACGATGGCTATTCTTGTCTCCTAAATTTTTGAGAGTAGCCCTTAGTTCAGCATTATTGTTTATTTCCAGCAAAGCATTTTGCATTTCTTGTTTTGAATGTGGAGAAAAATATAAAACACTTTGTTCTAATACCTCAGGCATAGAGGCTGTGTTAGAGGCTATGACAGGACATCCACATGCTTGAGCTTCTAATGGAGGTATTCCAAAACCTTCATAAAAAGAAGGGAAGATGAAAAACTGTGCATTGTTATATAACTGAATCAATTGATCATCATCGACTCTGCCTAGAAAATGTATCCTATGATCATCTCCATTATTGAAATTCATTTTCTTAAAACTTGCAGCCCCTCCTCCTATAATTTTTAAAGTTAGATTAATTTCAGTACTCAGAAAGGCATCAATTAATCCATGAAAGTTTTTATGATAATTTGGTGAAGATACTGCTAATGCATATGGTTTTTCTTTTTCAACAAGCTTTGGTGTAGTAGTATGGAACTCTTTTCCTACAGCATTATAGATAACATCAATTTTATTTTTATCTATATTGAAGTAGTTTGATATCTCATTCTTTGAGAAGTTACTAACTGTTATTATTTTCTTTGAATTTGTAAGAATTTTAGGAACTAACCAGCCATATAATAATCTAAATTTTAATGAAAAACTTTTCGGATATCTTTTATAGGTGATGTCATGATGAGTAACAACTTGGTTATTATAAAATGCTGGTGCAGTACTACATAGATTAAGTAGCAAAGGATCATTCTTTTTTTTTAGAAACATAGGTAGGGTCAGTTGTTCCCAATAATGCCCATTTTTTCCAGATACAACTTCTATGTTGCAATTACCATCGAATGAACTCACTAGTTCTTTATCTGGAACTAAGAAAATAATATCATCACGAACTTTAATTAACTCTTTCGAAATCTCAAGAGCAAAACGTTGGACACCAGTTACTTGTTGGGTTAAAAATCTACCATTTATATATAACATATTACCTTCAGTATAAGTTTGGTGTGTTAACAAAAAGCTTTTTGCCTGAATCTACAATCTCATTATTTATATAAATTTTAGCACTCTCGTTAGAACTTAATGAGTTAGATTCATTATCATTCCATAAAATTACTCGTTTCGTATTATCTAATGAATTTCTGACAGTCACAGAAACATTGCCATTAATGATGCTAGCTGATATATCTTTACCCTGTGTCAGTTTCATCAATTCATACATAGCAACCGCTGATGATTTCGGATGATAATAATGATCAAAGAATCCAAAATTATTTTCTTTATTCTTTCTTATAACTCCGTCGTCGGAATAATCATACCACCAAATTCCTTTTATATTTTTATTAGACATGGCTAGTAATGTATATTTAAAAGCAAATATTGCTGCATCCAAACGGGTCACTCCACCCTCACCATCATATGTAGGGACGCCCATTTCAGTTATATAGATAGGCACATTAATCCCGTTATTTCTCTGAGCTATGTGATTTTGATATTCAATCACATCATTGAAATTATCGGTTGGATTTCTTAGTTTTTTATTACCATGCATAAATGAATAGGGATGAAGTGACACACCATCTAAGTATTTCAATATCCCCTTTTTTATTAATTCATCGAACCACATCACATCCCGCGTATTGGTTGGATTTATCGTTCCAGACACAACTATTGCTGATGGGTCTATCGCTTTTATAGTTTCGTATGTTTGTTTGACAAGCTTCAAGTAAATATCTGTCGAGGGAACATTTACGCCCCTATCTTTTATACCTGTTTTATATACCCATTCATTCCATACTTCATAATATTTAACTTTTCCTTTATTTAAAGTAACAATATATTTAACGTAATCTGTAAAAGCTTTAATCTGTTTTTCATTTTCAGGATATCCTGATGGCGTGTAGTTTCCGTTTCCATATGCAAGTACGACCATGGCGCTATGGTTATTCTTATCCATGGTGTCAATCAAATTTTGGTTTTTTTTAGCTGCGTTACTCAGTGAAAAACTCCCTGGTTTTTTTTCGACCCACTCCCATGTAATATCACTACGAATACTATTAAATCCATATTTTTCCAAATTAGAAGTTATTTGCAGGGCATTTTGTGAGTACCTTTGCGCATGCGCATGTATTCCTATATCGAATGCATAAACAGGAGGTACTACAATGCAAATTTGCGCAAGAAACAATGCCAGTAATTTATTATTGAAATTCATTGCACACCTCATCTAATAATTTTACGATTGAAATTAAAAGAAAGTTTACATACATTGTTATTAAACAAAAAACCTATTAGTACGCCCAAACTTGTTGAATAAAAAACGGATTCAAAAAGGTTATATGTGACTCCACCAATCATAATGCAAAAACAAATGATGTAATATTTCTTTGCGAGAGAGGCATCATAAAATCTTGAGAATAAAAATTTAAAAACGAACAAACCGACCAAAATTACGCTAACAAACCCACAAATTACATACATGTAAACTAATACATTATCCCCTGGACTGTAAAATTTTGGAGAAAAATATTGAGCTGGAGTACCGATTGCACCAAAACCTTTACCAACAAAAATAGATATACTATCATCGAGCAACGATATAGCTCTTGGCCATGTACTATACATGCGCATTAACAGCGTATTCTGAGGATCATAAGTTTCATATTTTAATTGCGGTATCATGTAAAAATAACTAAATAAAATCGACACTATAATGATTACTTTGACCATTATTCTAGTCAAAAAAACTGGAGTTAACATTAAAACCAATGCAACGATTAAAGTTACTATAGTAGTTTTAGTCGTCGTCAAATATATAAAATAGATTGAAGTCAAGAAAATCAAAAAGGCCAGCACAAATTTTTTATTTTCGAAATATTTTGAGATAATAAAAAAAGAGGAAATCATCAAAAGAGTTGCAGCATCAAAAGATGCGGCAGTGAATCCAGGGTTACGCAATATTCCACCTGTTGTCCAATCGCGAGATATGACTTTATCAACCCCACCGACATTAATTACCCCACCTAACCATGGCGCACCGAACATACTTACATAGGCAATGCCAATGCAACAAGTAATGAATAAGAAGAAATAAACTTTCTGGTCTCCATTGAACACATAATAGGAAATTGTTTTGCTATATGTTAGGCAATAAAAGAAAGGTATCATTATATACAAACCAAAGGAGGCTTGTAATATACTAAAATTCCCAATGCCTATTATAAAATACAATACCACTAAGATGACCAAAGCCAGTGATACAGGTTTTGTCATTACGTCGATTGCCCACCGCCTGAGCATAAGTATTAGCATCATTAACGTTGGCACATAATTTAATGGTTGAAAAATGATTCCAATTGGCCCTGAAAAAGCTTTAACTAATATAAACGCTAGAAACACTTGAGGCACAATTTTGCTTATGTCTATTTTCATGCTTTTACCATTTTATTATTTTTAACTACCTCATTATATATTTTAAGATAGTTATCAACATGAATTTCAGAACAAAATGGATTTTGTTTGTCGCGTAAAGTCTGCGTAACTGAACTTATAGTACATTTCAATTCTTGTTCGTCAAACGAATGAATATCTTTGACCCATGGAAAAAATGAGGATATTTCTGTTATTCCACCAACATAGTTCGTATAAACCGGTTTATATGCTAATGCACTTTCAACGACAACTCTTCCAAAAGGTTCATTCCATTTTATTGGCAACAATACTGCATCAACTTTATTTAAGAATTCTTCCACTGGAATATAGCCAAGAATTTCAACACTAGATTTCTTGGCTTTTTTTAATAAATCTCTTGACTCTTCTGAAGCATCAGGTTTCCCTGCAGCTAAAAATTTGCAATGTTGATATTTTTGAGCAATATTAATATAATCATCAAATCCCTTGTCCGAGGTCAGCCTCCCAATATACCCAATGGTTATTTTATCTCTATCAGTGTTACTGTTTGTAACTTTCGGCTCCATAACGGGGTTATAAATATAACCATGTAGTCCTTTATTAGCAAAACCAAATTTATAATGAAAATCTGATATATATTTACTAATTCCTATAAAAGCATTTACATCCTTACTCATATATTTTTTATAAAAAACGTTCAGTCTTACAAAGAAATTTGTTGGGTCAATGTTTTTGCCATTTTTAAATAATGTTGAGTTGGGATGAAAGAGATAATAATCCCTGGTAGTATGCACTGTCGGGATGTTCATTTTTCTTAAAACCCGCCACACCCCAACAGAAAATCCGGAGAGATTATTAGTGTGTACTATATCAGGACGTAAATCCTGAAGAATACTACTAACTGATTTAACCATTTGCTTGTTATATAGATCTTTTATATGCCATTGTAATCTATGAATTTTACTGTGCTCATTGCTATTATATGGCCAATAACAATTAAGGAGAGGTAAGTAATATATTTTCACACCATTAAATGTGTCTATTTTTAAGGTATTCCCTTCATGAAGGGTCAAAACTATCACTTCAACGTTTCTTTTGACAAGAGATTCTGCTAAAACCTGGACGGAGACCTCCGCGCCACCTAATCTATATGGATAATATAATGTATTTATAATAGCAACCTTCATTGTTTTTCCTTATTTGTTAAAAGATTTTAGTATGCTCCATCACGATTTAAAACAACGGCAATGGTTTTAAACAAAATTGCAATATCATTCCACATCGACCAATTTTTAACATACCACGAATCCAAGTACACTCGTGTATCGTAGTCAACATCACTTCTGCCACTAACTTGCCAAAGCCCTGTCATACCAGGCTTACTAAGAAGATAATAATCCACTTCCTCATTATACCTTTGTAATTCCTCTGTGATAATGGGTCGTGGTCCTACCAAGCTCATTTCGCCTTTTAGGACATTGAAAAGCTGTGGTAATTCGTCAAGACTCGTTCTTCTGAGAAAATGCCCTATTTTCGTAATTCTTGGATCATTTTTTAATTTAAATGTTTTTTCCCACTCTTCTCTCGCTTCATTATCTTTGATTAATAAATTCTCTAATACCTCTTTAGAATTTATCACCATAGATCGAAACTTCAAGCATTTAAACTTTCGCCCATTTTTACCTACTCGCTCATGACCATAAATAGCCGGCCCGCCGTCTTTTCTCACTTTATGGCTAATATATACTAATAGCGGAGAGATAATAATTATTATTGATAATGAGCCTATAATATCGAATGCCCTCTTTAGGATTCTGGAGGAAAGTTTTGCTAAATTTTGCTGCACACGAAATATCATAACTTCATGACTGAATATAAAAGACATGTCAGTGCTGTCAAGAGGAACACCTCGAAGGGTAGGAATCACGGAGACATACCTAAACCCTTTGATCATGAACTCCCTTAACCAACGATTTCTCGTTTCTCCCTCGTTAGCTTCTACTGCAACTATGAATTGCGTTCTCTTATCTATTGTTTCTAACCATTCTGGTGAGACATCTAAATTTGCTACATTTCTTATAGATAAACATTCATTACCATCAACAGATGTGGTTATAAAACCGACGACATGTAGACCAAGGTTTTTTTCACTATTTATTGCCTTATATGCTTCACTCGCATTTTTACCACTTCCTATAATCCAAGTATCCCGAAGCCAAAAACCTAATTTATCTAATAAATATTTAGTCCCAATTCTAAATAAAGGAACCAGTAAGAAAGAGAATAGCCATGTTAATAGCCAGACATACCTCGAAAAATACCATTTCGCGAATGCTATCACCGCTATTTCAATAACTGCAAATATAACCAAAGTTCGCAAAATTTCTTTCAATTCAAACCAAAAGGTCTTCCGATAAAAATAATGTCTTAACCTTACGCCAAACCAAATTACACAGCATACCCCAAGCAACCAGTGTAGGGCTATCCATCCATAAATTTGCTCATCAGGAACACGCTCTTGAAAGTTCGTGAGCACCTGCGACAAAATCCATAGTGATAAATATAGAGATACAACAAAACTAACAAAATCAGATATTGCCAATGCAACGATACAACAAAAATTTCTTTGCAAAAATTTCATAGATTCCTCTGTCTTCATTTATTCGACATATGGAAGTAAACTAACTAGGCCTTGTGTGACAAGGCCCGATAACTTATTTATTATTCTTTTCGGAATATGCATACCCATAATGGTTGTAACCATAACCATAATAACTACTGGCCTTTCTTATCATACCATTAAGAATACAACCTTTCACATTCACGCCGCTTTGCTCAAAACGTTTAATACTCACGAGGATTTCTTTGGTAGTATTAATTTCAAATCTTGCCACAAGTAAAGTTGTACCAACGTAACGACCAATAATTGCAGCATCTGTGACTGCTAATATAGGGGGGGTATCTATAATCACTAAATCATAAAGCTTGGATACATGTGAAATCAATACATTAAAGCGTGGATGCATCAATAATTCGGCAGGATTGGGCGGAACCTGACCGCGAGGAATGTAATCAAAATTACCTTTTGTGACAGTTGTAATCATCTTTTCAAGGGGTATTCTTCCAGATAAATAGTCAGATAATCCGTTGTCATTATCTGAACCCAATATTTTATGTACATAACCCTTGCGGAGGTCAGCATCAATAAATAATATCTTTTTCCCACTAGAGGCCATTGTTGCTGCTAAATTCGTACTTATAAATGTTTTGCCTGCATTTGGGCTTGCCCCAGAAATCATTAATATATTATTTTTTGCTTCCATCATTGCAAAGTGAAGGCTTGTACGTAGGCTTCTAATAGCTTCTATTGCTAGATCAGCAGGATTTTCTATTGCCAGTAATGATTCAGGTTCTTTTCGTTTATTATTGCCTTTTACTAAATTTGCCTTATACCATTCAGCCACAGGAACGCTTGCATAGACATTTATACCCGCCTCTTCCAATTGCTCTGGAGATTCTATACCTCTTAATAAAAACATCCTTAACAAGACAATGCCAATCGAAATAAATGCTCCCAGAATTGTTCCTATTATTATTATTAATATCTTTTTAGGTTTTACTGGGTTAGGTTCAGTAACTGCATCATCTACAATGCGAACATTTCCTATAGCACTCGATTTCGCAATGTTGAGTTCTTGTTGTCGATTTAATAATTGTAAATAAACTGCTCTGCCAGACTCAACATCTCGGCTTAATCTTAATACTTCTTGTTGCGTAGAAGGCATGGAGCTAACACGTTTGTTTAGTTTAACTTTCTCATCTTGAAGTGTTTTCCTTTTTTCAACTAATGCTTTATATGTAGGATGCTCTTTTGTATATAACTGCGATATTTCAGCTTCTTTAAATGTCAATTCATTTAACTGATTATCAACATTAACAATTTGATCAAGAACTGACTTTGCTTCCATCGTCAAGTCAACGGAGTCTTTCTGTTTTCTATAAGCATTTAACTTATCTTCTGCAAAATCAAGGTCACTCCTTACTTTCGGTAACTGCTCGTTCAAAAAAGCTAAGCTTTTAGCATCTTGTGCCGCTTGTCGTTCTACATTTTGTGCTAAGTAATTATTACTGATGCTATTTAAAATATTCTTTATTAAAGTTGGGTTGTCACCTGTCAACGTTAATGAAAGCATACCAGTATCTTTACCCTGATCGGCAACATTAAAAACGTCCTGCAAGTTACTAATTGCTTTCAACTTATTAAGATAGGTAATTACAAATTCACTTCCCGGTTGTGCATTAATTTCTTTAATTAATAGAGTAATACCTTTTTCATTTATTAACTGACCAACTTTGCCCTCGAGAGTAAAATCGTCACCAGCAATAGTATATCTTTGTTCATCATTTACAGTTAAAATAACCTGGGGGGCATCTCCTCCCTCAACTTGTGGTAAATAAAGTTTTCCAACTGTAATAGAACCTGACTCCTCCCCCAAAAGTCTTGCGATCCCACGCCCAATTATAGGAAAATACTTTTTCCTTACCTGAGCCTGTAAATTGAGATCATCAACCGTTTTTCCTAAAATCATTCTTGACTGGAGTAGGGTTAATTCAGGAGCTGACTCTGGTTGACTATTCGGTAATATTTGATTGATACTATTGAGAATCGCATTCCCTTGTTTTTGTTCAACTTGTATCAAAGCATCAGCTTGATATATAGGGGTTGCCAGCAGTGTATATAATACAGCCAACACAGTAAAAGCTGATGTAATTGAAATTATTAGTTTTCTATTATCGATAAGCTCACCCAACAATCGGCCAAGATCAAAATCATCTGATTCAGCTTGTTGAGATTTGTTATTAACAATCGGTGTCATGCAGTTATTCCTAAATTCTTATACCAATTTCTCTGCCCAAATTTGGCAGCATTGGTCGATTAATTGATATACTGATTCAAAGGCCTCATCGCTTTTACGATATGGGTCTGGAATTTCTTTTGCTGCCAGCCAGTGACCTAATAGTAGAGTTTTTCCTCTTGCCTCAGGTGCAATTCGACAAACATGCTCTATTTGTCTCTGTTCCATAACAAGAATAACATCATATTGGCTCGCAATCTTTGAAGTTAACTGCCTACTAACATGACCATCAAGGTGTAAATTATGTTTCTCAGCTACACGTATTGCTGAACCATCTGCTGGATGGTCTATCAATGCAGCAACCCCAGCAGATTCAATATGTTTACTTGGCAAAAGTGATTTTAAGATACGCTCAGCAATGGGAGAACGACATATATTACCCGTACAAATAACCAAAATCGATTCAAACATTTTATGGCCACGTCCTTATATATCTTACAGTTTCAGTCATATCATGTACGCCAGTAATGGTAGGTACTAGTTGGGAAATTACACGATTCCAACGTACTAATGGAGCCGATGTGACATAGACGATATCATAAGGTTGTAATTCAAATTCTGTACCAAGTACCATCGCAGAAGCATCTTGCGCGTTCAACTGATATATATTAGCAATTTTACCTTGTTTATCACCTTTCAACTGCCGAATTACAAACACTCCTGTAGCGTCACTGTATGCTTGAGACATACCTTCAGCATTCCCGATAGCCTCCGCTAATGTCATTCCACTACGATCCATTTTCAATGTGCTCTGTTTGCCAACCTCTCCCATGACAAACACTTTAAGATCATCATTTCGTGGTACAAAGAGAATATCCCCAGGATATAACATATGATTTTGTGTCAAATCCCCTTTTTGCATCAATGCATATAATGATATTTTTGTATCTTTACCATTATGAGTCAGCACAACATTACGCCAGTCTGCGTCTGGTGCCAGTCCACCGGCAGCATTTATTGCATCCATCACCGTTAAAGGAATATTGGTAATAGGTTGCTGGCCTGATTTTGTCACTTCACCTGTCACATACACCTTTTGAGAACGAAAAGCAGCAACGCTCACATCGACCTGAGGACTCTCAATATAGGTGGTCAAACGGTTAGCTATATCCTGGCGTACCTGACTCAACGTTTTACCCGCCACCTGTACCTTACCAATATAAGGATAGAAAATGCTACCGTCTGAATTAACCCAGTTACCGGTGTCGCTGGCACTACGGTACTGGCCTGCAGGTGTGGTTAGTTCCGGGTGATCCCAAACAGTGACCATCAATACATCGCCAACCCCGATGCGATATTCATAACTGCGCAGTAAATTATCTAGCTGTGGGTTTGGACGAGCGAGCACAATCTCCGGACGGAGTTGGTCGATCAGGCCCGGCGTCATCGGGTACACATTAACCAGTTTGTCCAGATCGTAGTCGCTGTCTGGAAGCTCCACTACGTTCTTACGCAGATTGTTTAATCCCTGGCCAGGGATGATTGTACAACCCGATAAAAACCCAATTGCCAACGCTAATGCCGAAAATCTAACAATTTTTTTATTCATAATGTCACATCATCAGTAAAACAAGATTTGCCAATTCCTGAGCAGCTGTCATAGCCGTTGCTTTCCTGCCGGCTTATGGAGAGATAAAAGCTGACTGCATCCTGCAGCGCTACCACTCCCTCTCCCCTATTTTCAGCATTCAGCCTTATAAACTAAACGGTATCTCTATCCCTGCACTGGCCCCAATGTCATCGCTGTCGCTGTTGTTAGCGTTGGTGTACCACAGTGAGGTATTCAGGCGGACCGACTGATAAACATCGCCGCTCCAGCCCAGCTGTACACCTTTTAGAGTATCCGCATGAGGGAACGCTTTGTTGATCGACTGATTCTCCGGGTTAACCTTCGCGTATACTAAGCGCGTACTCCAGCGCTGGTTATCCTCCGTAATAAGCTCAACTTTACCGGCAACAAGTTGGCCATCCCCGCCCATTGCGTCACCCAGCGGATAGCCCTGCTGATAGTAGCCATCCTTATAGATATGATGGGTATAACTATAATTGGTTCGGCTCATATTGGTGCGCGTGTCATGTGCTTCCACGTACCAGTTAACAGCATTCTTACCCCAGCCATGGTGCCCTTCGATCCCGCCGAGGAACATATTTGCCGAAGGTAGAAAACCCGACTCATCCTCGCCTATCATCTGCCCGTAGAAGCTCACCGGCCAGCCAAGAGTCGGCTCAAGTTTGAACTTAAAATCGAACCCAGCCAACTGGTTGCCCGGTTCATTGGGATCGTTTGCGGCGGTATTGTCTTTACCGGTTAAACCATCCCAGAAGTTGCTAAGTGATTCAGGCCGCCCTTCCCCACCCCACTGCATAATGCGCGACGCGCCTAACTCTAAAGACTGGAAAGGTGAAAAGGTGAAACGTCCGCCGATTATTTTGGCATGGGGTACTGCGGTATATTGATTCATCTGGCTGGCGGAGATCTGGTACTGCCATGGACCTACCCAGCGCAGCCACCAGGTCTCTGGAGCCGCCTGCTCTGCCCGCTGCATCAGGAAGCCGGTCATTGGCCGCATCGCGTCCCCGCGGATCAGACTACCTTCATAGCCCGGTCCCCACCACTGCGGTACCTGACCAAAGGAGAGCCACTGGTTCCAGAACTTCACCGCGCCGTAGGCACCGTTGGCGTTGAAGCGCGAGCCGTTGCTGATCCGCTCTCCCCCTTCGACGTTGCCCTGGAGATGGACATCCCACCACTCGCCGCTGTTGTTGAACGCCAGGCCTAACGAATTATCTGCCGGCTGCGTCTGGCCAAACCCCTGCGGAGTGCCCGGCTGGTCGGTTGAGGTGTAGCCGGTAACCCGGAAATCGGCTTTTAAAGCAGACAGTCGCTGATTGATACGGGCCAGCACCACTTGCTCAGAAGAATAGGACGGTTTAGCTTTTTTTAGCGCCCTTGCGATCTCTTCCTGGCTCAGCGGCCAGGTCGACAGGCTCAGATGGATGACCCCGCGATCGGAAAGC
>Ga0160505_100742_pt1 | contig 17063 bp, 11 predicted proteins | sample DIDeMG_FD_108225 | JGI IMG/M metagenome (GOLD analysis project Ga0160505, IMG submission 108225) | Enriched chicken feces microbial communities from UW Madison campus, WI, USA - DID2874_E49_Stillage MG | ecosystem: Host-associated > Birds > Digestive system > Large intestine > Fecal ... | reverse complement strand
TTTTTTTTTTTTTTTTTTTTTCCTGATTTATAAACATACCGATTTAATCAAACAAGATCCTCGGCGCGCCTTTTTTTAATCTTGGTTTCAAAGAAGTAGTTCAAAAGAGAGTCGTGGAAAGAAAGAGAGAAAAAAAAAAAGAGGGTTTGAAGTTTCAATACCATGTAGTCCATCCCATAGTAACACACACAATGGTGCTTGAACCTGATTGAACCAACGCTTTACCGTCATCACCTGTGGTCTCCATCCAAACCTCTTTCTAAATCAAAGGCCCTTTTTTTTTTTTAGGAAAAAACACACACACGCATTACATATGCGTCTACAGGTGAAATAAATGCAATGTCAGCTCTAAAGTCTACGCTCTGGTTCCTTTTGGACCTGTGGTTGCTAACAACCATAGGTATCACAATCGTGCCTGGTGGGTTATGCATATATATTATGTTGAGCATGCACAACTGACAAAACCATAAAACAAAACAAAATAGTTATCTTAATGCTAGTGTAGTAATAACATGTAACCAACCTGTCCCAGGGTCAAAAAAAAAAATTCCCAGTCTCCTTCTCTTTTTCTCTGGCCCATCTGCCAATTTTGCGTGGATATATATAGACTATAAATATGTACAAAAGAAAAAAAAGAAAGAAAAAAAAAAGGCAGAGAGTAAAAATAAAATATTCTCATGAATGCGTATTGCTGCTGTGATAGCTAACTAACGAAATACTCTATTTCCGTTTTTTGTTTTTGCGCTTTTTGGCGCCCTTGGACTTGGGCGTGCTTGTGCTAGGAGTGTTTGTCGTGGTGGTGCTGGCGGTATTAAAATCAACGGCAGATGCCATCACCGTCGGATCAATTTCGGGGATATTGACCGCGGTTGTGTCACTGCTGGTCGTTGATGCCGATGCAGCTGCCTCGTGTCCCTCTTCAATAGCTGTCGCCTCCCCATCGGTTTCCGCGACGTCAGGAGTGCTTGGCTTGAAGGAAGGATCACTGGCCTGGTTGTTGTCGTCTGTGACTTCTGAACTCTGTTCCTCCTTGGAGGACTCGTTTAATGACGACAGCTCAAAATGGGGTACAGTGACACTGACCTGTTCGTAGAAAACCATAAACACTCCCTGAGCATTCAGTACCTGATCAATGTCCACCTGGATAACATTGTGGTCGCTGATCCGCCACCAGATGCCGTGCCGGCTGTCCCGGCGGAAGCAAATGTAGTGTCCAAAGTTGTGGCTGCCGTAATGAATCACCACCGACTTGAGCCGGTACCTGAGGTTGTCGTCCACCTCGGTGCCCTCAGCCGCCGCACGCATTGTATGCTTTGGATCCTTGTTCTCGGGGTCATCAATATCTGCCACTACAAATGGGGTTAAATCTAGATATTCATCGTAGTCAACAGGAGACAAGTTCTTGCGAATGTAGCCCGTTGAGAGGTCAAACACAGACCGGTTTAAGTGAATGGCCAGTACTTTTGGCGGTGGCTTGGCAAACATGATTTGCTTAGACTTGTCGATCAGCTCCTTTACCTTTTGCGGCTTGAGAGCCTTGTACTTGGTCTCATCAATGACGTCGTGTTGCAGAGTTTGTTGAATTTCATCTAACCGTTTCTCAAACGGCTTACGCAGGGGTTCAGGCATCGGCTTGTCATTAGCATCCAGCTTATCCTTGATAATCTGTTCTAGCGCTACAAGACTGCACCGGTAGCACTCAACCCCCGAGATAGTTTCAAGGTGCGTGTATTCCTTGAGTAAATCAAGCAGCGTAAAGTGGTCTACGTTAGCGCTAAGACTAAGGCCAACACTAGATGAAATTTCTTTTCTAATACCTTCCATCTCACCACACTTCAGACACCCGACACGGATCGCAGTTTCGCCATCAAATGGTGTCACAATACGCGGTACCTTGGTGTTATTCTCCTTATGCAGCCGTTTAAAATCGGCTTCAATAAAGGACAAGACCTGCTGAAAGTACTCCTGAGCATCCTGCTGATCATAAGAAAGCCACTTGTTGGCTTCAGTGCCAATTGACTTGATCAGATCATTTGTGGAGTAAGTATGGCTTGTAAGCAACTTTTGGTTAAGCTGGTGTATAAGATTTTTGAAGAGCACAGTTGGAATGGGTTTCTTGTCGTTGGCCTCGAGGATCTGAAGAGTATTGAAATTATTGTTGAGAAAGTCCTCAACTGAGTCTAGCGAAGCAACAGCCTGAATAATGCTGTTCATGAAGCAGGTGTTACCTTCGTTGTAGAGACCGCCAAGCTTGGAGGCGTTGAGTTGCCTCTTGAGCGAACTTTCATTAGCAACTTTTACTTCTCCAATGGGGGAGTTGAGATCAATGAGCTCCTCACCAGGTTCAAGCACATACTTGGAGCCACCACCAGTAGTGCTAATTAGAAAATCTTTTGCGGAAGTTTTCAAAACTTCTACTGACCCTGAGACTAACGACATGAGATAGCTAGAGGTTGACGAGTACAATTTGCCTGAATTTTTCCTCCTTTTCTTTGCTGAAACGAGAACTAAAAGGAGTAAAAACGAGGCAAACGTAAAAAAGACCTTGAAGAATAAAATTTTTGAAACTTTTTGGAGCCGAGACCGGTACGGGTGGAACAATTCGCTAAATAGACGGAAAATCGCAGTTGATGATAATGAAGTACGGGCAGACTCAATCTTTCTTGTGGAGATTCGAGTGAGCACAGTAGGTGTACCTGGAAATATGGATATTGTGTGCGTGCCGTTAATATCTAGGCCTGTGATCAGATCAAAGCTGGGATGGGGGTGAAGTTTGGTGGTGATGGTTGCGACAGAACACAAAAAATTATTAATAATTTCAGCACCAGTTGGTTGAACGATGACATTTTTTTTTTTTAAAACTGCGAACTTTGAACATGGAATTGGGAGAGCAAGGGCTAGCCGTTGGGAGGATTATGTAACCAATGCTAACATACCTGACTAATGCAGTTTTTTCTGCCCTTTGCCAAAAATTTTCAGGTTTCAAGTTCGCTGTCTTTGATCCCTCCGGCAGCACGAACAGTCCAGTATTGAAAACATCACCCACAATGGCCAAAAAGAGTATGCATACGTTCTGAGAATATATATATATTTAATTCATTTTAGTGCTAATAAGAAATTTTAGAGCAACCCTCGGTTAGATCTAGAGCTCTCAGAAGAGCCGCCTCGCCTCCTCCCTCCGGCGAAGCTGTTGTGCCGGCACCCGCTAAGCGTGTTGATGGTAAGACCCGTGTTAAAGAGGCAATTGCTGAGCTGCAGGTCCGTGGTGAGATTGGTGATCCCGTCGAGCCCGTCACCAAATCTAGCAACGGTATCTCTATCCGCACCAGAAAGAACAACAAGATCCGCAAGCAGGAAAAACGCGAATCAATGGTTTCATGGAAAAAGCGCAAACGTCAGGCTGAGGCTATTGAGCGGGCAGAAAACCTCAAGGACATGTTTAAGGAAAAGGTTGACAAGAGTCTCCAGCGGTTTAAACGTACCAACGATAGAAAGAAGGGCTGGGAAGAGACCAACAAGAAGATTTACAAAATGAAAACCGAGAACACAAACATTTTCAGTCTTTTAGATGTCGACAACGCCGATGATAACAAGGATGACGACGAGTGGAGCGACGAGGGTATGGTGACGTCGGATTGATTCTACTTTTTGTTGACTGTTTTATTCTTTAACTTTTTTTTCATGTAACGATTTTTTGATATTCACAATAGTTTGGTCAGTTTTATTTTATTTTATTTTTGTACTAGTGCCACGACAATAGAAGTTTACTACATTCTCGAAACATATCTACCGATCTTCTAGCCTCTACGCTCGTAGTTTTCTTTGAGCCTTGATGCTGCTTGATTTTGGGATACTGGTAATTCAGAGTTCTTTGCTTACATCATTTTTTTTTTTTTTCGAGGGAAACTCCCAACGCGTTTTAAAAATTCTTCTTAATCCTATCCCCCAAAAGCCAATCCCACTTTATAGCCCTGCCTTTTAATATTCTAGCATAAACATACAGAAACCATGTCTGACTTATACGGTGACGATCTCGACGACGGTCTTGTCTACGATGTGGACGATAATGTGATCAGCGATACTGAAGATTATGGTGATATTGAAGCACCACCTACCCCCAAGAAGGAGGAACCCACGCAAGAAAAGAAACAGCAGCAGCCCAAAAAGCGGAAAGCTGAAGAGGACAAGGAGGCCTCCAGCAATAAAAAGAAGAAATTCAGCGAAAAGGTATGTTTTAAAACGTTCTTGGAAATATATATATATATTTAATTCAATCGCGCGTTTTGGCGTGATGTATGGCAGCAACAGACTACTAACTGTAAATGTGAAATCTCTCTAGAAAAAATCCAAATCCGAAGACATTGTGAGCTCTAAAAAGGGCGTCGCGAAACTGACACCAGCACTGATAGCCGATAGCATTGCCGCCAAGACTAAATCGCTTAACAAAAACCTTTCTTCCGTGGAGCTCAATGATATTCTGCTCTCTGAATCCTCCTTTAAGGACACTAGCGACTTTGTGCCCGAGCGTAACGACGAGAACCTTGGCCACTTTGTCAGTTTTTTCCTCAAGGACCACCTGACGAAAAAGGACCAGGCCAAGAAGAAGAAGAATACCAACAAGAACAAAAAGTTTGTGCTGATATTAGCACAGTCGGCAATTCGCGTATGTGATGTGACGCGGCTGTTTAAGGGCCACGAGCAGACCATCCCGTTTGGCGCCATCAAGCTGATTAAGAAAAACAAGCTTTCCTACGACGAGAAGGCGCTCAACTCAAGTCCTAGTAATTTGTTGGTTGGCACCGTTGGCCGGGTTGCTAAGCTCATTGAAAACAAAATGCTTGACCCCAAAACCATCTCTGCAATTATTGTTGAGTCCACCTTCCTTGATGATAAGCTTCAGAACGTCTGGGACTCAAAGGATACTGTTCCCTTCCTTAAATCTATTCTCACCAGCTTTGAGGATGATGACAAGCGGAGACCCCTGATTTACTTGTACTAGTTATTGTCACGCTACTCTCGTGGAATGAAAAAAAAAAGGAAAATAAAATAATTTTCTTATTATTATATAGATGTTAAAAAGATTACTCTATTGGATAGTCACAAAAGAGCTGGATGGGATTAACATTTAAGCAAATCCGAGTCTGGCCAAATGACCCTTATAAATATCAGGTAGAGAACCGAGGTACCGGGGCTCACTCGCAATAGTACCATTTGAGCGCGCGTTCAGATCTTTCAATCCGTTAATAAAGTACTCCTGGGCATTTCTCACGTCAGTTGTCGGCTCAATGGGAGGAAGCTTGACAAGCGCAAGTTTACTGTAGGAGGAGCCAAAGGTGTAGTCATCAATCACGAACTGAGGTTCATCATCTTCAATCTCTTTTACACCAAGGCCATTCAAGAAAAGATCGAGAATTTGCTGAACACACTTGGTCCACGAGAACAAAAGTGGCTCGCCACTGTAGAACTCCTGCACTTGGAAAAGCAAATTACTCAAGCCAATAACAGCAATTCTCTTCTCGCGGTTAGTCTTGAAAGTACTAATACCCTCAACCGCCCCATCAAACCACTTCCAAAGAGCTTTATTGTTAAAGTCAAGCATCTTAACTAAAAAGTAAGGGCCTAGTTCAGACGTGCTACTCCAAAGGCAAAAGGAGAAGGAGAGTCTGGCTAAGAATCTCGCAGTATTTTGACCACTGAGACGTCTGGTAAGAACATTGGCAATCTCTGACAAGTACGGCTGTAGGGATTCAACAGGAATGCTAAACAAGATATGGTCGAGCAAATCAAGCGAGTAAAGTTCAAAAGCTCTAGATGAAATGAGTTTCTGGAAAATACCCAAGCAAGGGATCAATCTACCAGTAGAAACAATTACATTTGAGCCGTGTTCCACAATTTGACCCAACAACGAAGCTAAAGCAGGAACATTACCCTTAAGCTCCCAAAGAGAAGCAGCAGTGAGAGGCTCAATGAGACGAATGTAATTGTCAGAAAGACCTTCACTCTTGGGAGTAAACGACAACAGCTGTCCCAAAATCTGGAACGCATAAGGGATAAATTCACTGATCTCGTTAGCCAAAATATTCATCAAGCCAGGGAACAATGACTCTTCAAACTTGCGAATACCAATGGACTTGTGGCCGTACTTAATAATACCGGCGATCGATTCAAACGTGTAGTGGGTGAATCTAGGATTAGAAGGGTTCTTGCTGATAGCACCAACAATAGCGACTAGCTGGTTGAGAACCTCTAAGGCGTATGGCGCAACCGTATCCTGAGCAGTAATGAGAATTCTCATAATGCATCTCATCAAGAATTCATTCTCAGCTAATTTCTCTGGGGACCCAGCTCTGAGAATAATGTTAAAGAGATTAAGCAAAAGAGATTGAGCAACAGCCTCAATATCAGACTTGTTGAAGATTTGCATCTGAGTCGAAGGGTCGCGCAGCGAAATAATCTTCTCAATGGTAATGGCAGCATAAGTGTAAACCACATAGATAGGAGATTGCATGTGAGAAGCAAGTAAGGGGAATGCTTGAACCAAAATATCTCTAGAGAGTTGGTTTCTAAAGGTGTGGATAAACTTGATGGCGTCAATCTTCAAAATGGGATGAACATCCTCAGACACAAGATCTGATGCCAGGTTCTCCTTAAAGAACGCATTAACGTCAACTAATAGGTTAGTAGTGGCAACTCCAGCTGTAGTAACGTTACCCTTGGCAGAAATCGAAGAAAATAAGAAAATAGCGGTATCCTTTTGTCTCCAATTCTCTTTGTTGCTGTTGTATGCAGCCAGAAACTCAGTCACAAACTTCATGACTACATTGGTCAGTTTCGCCTCATTTTTGTAGGACAACTCTCTCAAAAAGTCCATACATCCTCGTCGTCTAGTATCACTGTCAGATCCCTCCAAGTCGCGTCTGATAAACTCAATTGGGTCGTCCTCAAACAGCTCCTCATCGGCTGGTGTTAATGCAGTGTTGGGAAGAATAATGTTCTTGATCAGCTCAGGCAAAGTGGCGTCAGTACTGAAATTTTCAGCATGAGAAGGAACCCGCGCTGTGCTGGTCAAAAATGACAAGGCTCTGGACACAACAATGTCGTATTTCTTTTCTGAGTTGGTGTGAACAAGAATCTGTAGAGTACTTTCAATGAATTGGCTAAGGGGAACAGTGAAAACATCTTCGTAGCGTTGAGTGTAAAGTTGAAGCAATTCACAAATGTTGGACTTGAGTTGCTCTAGAGGGCCTGACTCTTCATCATCATCAGTATGTAGTAGAGGGTTGTCGTAAACATAATATTTGTGAATAATCTCAAATCCCTCATTCAGATGGTCCTCAAAATACTCAGGTAGATCCTGGCAGTTCAGATCATAGTAAATGGCAACAAGCAAGTTTAGAGACTTGAACAGCTCGAGCAAAACTGGTTTGTTGTTGGCATTCTCCTGAATCAATCTATCAGTAATCTTAAGAAGGTTGAAGAAAGGTTCGCAGAAAACAGAAAGAACAAGCTTGATTTCGAGAAAGAGTTCATCAGATCTAAAAAGTGGTCGCCAGCGAGAAAAAATCGAATGGGCTACCGTCAGAACACCGTTATTCTGGCTAATGTTATTGTCAGTAAGCTTTGAGGTGAGATCAGTAATTAGATTCTCCCATCTGTGGGGGAAGTCGCTATCGGCAATGATGCTGATTGCCTCACCAATTTGGGCTTGCAAGTTGGCAGGAAGCTCGATCATGAAGGAAACAATGTTGTTTTTCACAGCGGTAACCTCCTCTTCCTTGATGGTGTGATTGCCATCCTCAGTCTTTCTTTTGTTAGTAAGTGTTTGGAGTGGTACAGAAAATTAGTAGCATTACTTACCACCCATCTTCGCTTGATATAGTTCTTGAAATAAAGAGCTGCTGCTAGTCGAGTAGTAGCAGGAACAGAATTGTCTGCTACAACTTCTAAAACGCTGATTGGAAAGCCCTCAAGCTGTTCGGCCTGAAGCAACGATTTCTCAACTGTAAGGCTGTTAGACTCAATGGTTGGAATATATAAGCAATATAAGAAAAAAACATACTATCATGAGCCTTGTTGTGATCCAACGAGTCTGTGAATAAAAGCGTCAGATTTTGCTTATTCAATGACATTGTGATAATTGTCTACAGCTAAATGATTTGTTTTGGAGAAGACGATTGAAAAATGAAAACAAAAAAGGTTGACAAAAGCCCAAGAAGTTTTTATTTTCTTAGTTTTAAAAGAGAATCTCAGAGAAAAAAAAATTGGAAGGTTCACGAATTGTAAGAAAAGTAGGCAATTGTGTGTTTGGGAGTTCTATGAACGCTAGTTACTATAGCAACAGTAATATTGATAAACAGGGTAACACTGGTATCACCGAATAATCGACTGTGACTTGAGAGTAATAGAAGTAAGCCCAATGGGGTCGTCCTCCGAGGACGTCGAGTCTCTGGAAAAAGGCAGGCAATGTTAGTGACAATAACAGAAGGTTAATGAAAAAAGATAGTCAACATACTTGACAGGAGAGAATACTTTAACGGCTCTAACGTGGGTGTCTTTACCGTTCTGGTGGTTGCTGAGGACTTCTATTCGTATTAAAAACGTTTTCAAAACAGCACTGAGATATTAGCAACAGAATATAAAAACAAATACCTGGTTCAGTAGCATACTCATCTCGAATGGCGTCCATTATTACATGGCACCAGCCCACTGGCTCATGTAGATCGACTGTGACAACCTCCTGCAGCGACTGGTACCCTGTTCCAGAGAGAATCTGGATTTTTGAAGGTGTGTACGACTCGTCAAGGCCAAAGTCAGTGTAAATGCTAAGTCTTTCTACTGACACCCTCTTTGAAAAATGAATGTCAATATAGTGTGGCTGGGGTCCGTCGCTTTGCCAGTACTTGGCAGGATCGTCTTCACAAAGGGCTTCGACTCCAAGACCAACTTTGTACGAAGACACAGACCATGACGCGAGATTCCCAATGTCAATTAATCCTCGCTCTTCCATTGCCTTGATGCCTGTGAATATTAGAGGAGCCCAACATAACAGTAATTGGCAATCCACATACCTAAATGGTAGTCCATAATCTCTGCTTGCGTTCCTAATCTCTCTACGTCGTGATCATCGTTAGTATCACTCCCTTCCTGGTCAGACTGGCCGTGGGAATAGCCCTCGCTCCCCTGCACGCCTCTCATAAGTTCTCTCGCAGCATGACTATAATCCTCTTCCTGGAAAGAGCTCTCGCTCCCAATAGCATCAACTTCCATTCTGTCTGTCATTTGTCACCAGTCCAAAAATAATGCAATTTATTTCTATGATGCAATCATTGATGGCTTGATTTCCTACGTAAAACACAAGAGGGTTCACTGCGACAGGGAAATGGTGATAGTTTGACCCTTACCCCAACTTTTGTTTTTTTTTCCATTTTTGCGTTAATGTCTTTCAGTTCACACATCTTCAAAAGCCGTTCATATTCAATACCTACCGTAAGCAACAGCCAGTTCGCATCTCTTACCACAGCGCCCCCAAATTATGACTCCCTCTAGATACATTTATTCTATTACCTGATATTACGTCTAATATTCCTTACTAGTCATATTACCTGTATGTAGATGCTCTTTTTATTTTATTTATTTTATTTATTCTAATACCTATTTGCGCCAGAGTCATTATGCCCAGCTACCTGAAAACCACAGCTCCTAGTGGAGGCTTCGGTACCGTCTTTAAAGTGATTAAGAAAACACTTACAGGTAGTGTTTCGCAATCTGTTCCGTCACAAGTTCAACCCACAATTGTAGGCGGTGCACCTAATTTACAAGATCTGCTTAATCAAGTTTCAACTTCTAGCAATGAGAATGAACGAATAGAAGCTGCAGAGAGAATCCGACAGTCGATTGACGTATATTCGGTCTCCAGTATTCCGGAGATCTGGTATACAGTTAAAGATATGGTCGCTTATGATGGTAAAGAGGACTCTTCAAACAGGCGTAAAACTGGCTTGAGGCTCATGATCACATGTATTCAACGCGACGAGTACACTTCGGGCAGTCGCATGGCCTACTACTATTCAATCGTCAACAACTTCAACGTCGATGATTTTGACTTGCAACTCAGAGCTCTCAAGGAGCTTACCGGTAATGGTAGATCAATGGACGACTTGTTTTTTACCGCAAAAAGAATACCATCAGTGTTGATTGAATGGTTTCAAAAACTAGCTGAGCAGCCAGAGTCTAATAAAAAACTACACGATCTTTTAGTGTATATTAAAGACTCGGTTACCCAAAATAGCATCTTCTTTGATAGGACAGACATCATAAACTTGATAACCATGACAATTGAAACCGCGCAAAATCGGCTAACCATTTATCATCGACATACTTCAGCTCGCGATATTGACGACACCCAAATAGATTCTATCATCAGAGACTGTCTAGAAATTCTAGAGTTAATAACTACCCATGCATTTATTCCTAGCCACACTCTCCCGCAACTCGTCAACATGCTGTGTCTAGTTCCGGAGCCTTCATCCCTATCTGGCCAGGTTTGGAAGCTTGTCGATAAACTATCGAGAGGTTACGTCTCACACAACTTTTTTATTGGTCTTTGCAATGTGCTCAAATCCCCAAAAGACTCGAAACCATATATTTTACAGACGTCTGCTTTTTATCTCCAATGTCTTGTCCAGCTTTATGTGGCCGAGAAGCGAGATTCTGATCTATTAATCATCGACGTCATGGAAGCCTACAACTTGTCAATCGATTCCAAATCGCTTAACCCTGAACTGGACTTTTTCATTGTATCTTGTTTATACAACTTACTCAAAGATCCTAACACCCGGGAGCAATTCACTTACGACATTTGGGAGTCTGAGGAATACTCTCCACTCACATTGATAGAACGTATTTGCCGGCGATTTAAACAAACCGACATCACAACATCATCTCAAAAGCTTCGCGGTGCTCTTGGTCAAATTTTCAAGCTGATAGCAGAGTTTTACTCAAAGAACAATTTTCTTGGCCCACGGGAAGCCATTATCGAATTTTACATTTCCATTGCGGACTGTGTCGACGAGAGCTGTGCACTGACTGTTATTGAGCATACTAAGAACTTCCAATATTGCAATCCCCTTTCCCCAGATTGGGTGACAAAGACCAACCAATTACTTGATCATTTTTTTGATCCATCAAAATGGGGATTTGCTGTAAGAAGTGCTGTACTGGATTTGATTCAAGATATTTTTTCTCTTGCGGATGACTCTAGTGAAGATGAAATGAAAGCCTTGATCAAAAAAATATTCCACAACCTAATTGATGAGCCTGACTCTGAGGTGTTTGTTAAAAAGGTTAAACTCTTTGAGCTCATTTGCATGGACGCATCTATTTCCATTTTTATTTTCATCTCGGACCTCATTCTCTATATTTACAAACTTCACCAGTACAACAGTGAGCTCAATACAAACAGCTATGGGTCTATGTATAATGTCGGCGATAATGAACTTGAATCAGACGTTACAGATGAAAGAAAGAAACTGATTGTTAGAACATTTTGCACGATATTTGCAAGCACTTTCTGTGACAACCCTTCAAAGGCCAAAATTACCTACATCAATTTGATGCGAATCATTAAGTTGACTAGTAATGACCCCCGTCCATATATTGAAGCTGCAAGACTTCTTTCTCGTCTTCGTGCTTCTGCAGATGACTTTATATTTATTTCCACTCCCTTAAATATGGATGGATTATCAGCTAGTGTTGGAAGAAATTTATTTGGTGTTCCAGACGCTGAAAAGTACAAGTTAACAATGCTTTGGTGGTATCCCGAGACAGTTTCTTATCTAAATGAGACCAACTTGGAAATCGCTTCTAATGTTCTCAAGACACAACCTCCTGATGTCAAAGACGAAGACAATACTTTAGACATTTCTTTGTGGTTTGATGAAATACTCCGTGTCATCCAGTACGGTGCTCCTTGGGAAATTTATTCATTCATATGGGCTCATCTTGGTCCTCAGTTGGCCAACATTCAGTTTTTTCGTGGTACCGCCAACAAAATTCAGAAACTTAGGGTCACTATATGTGATCAGATAGTTGACTCAAAAAAGATCCCTAGTGTCAAGTTTCCGAGTGATGTGAGTCGAAGTGACATCAAGGTAACTTTTATTAGGACTACCTCTTCACTGCTATCCTACCACGATTCTTTTTCCAAGCAGGATGAAGATTACATTGTTTCATCATTTGTGGATGGGTTTTCTAGTTCTGAAAAAGCCATTGTTCCATGTATTCATGGTTTAACAGTATCTTGTTACGAACTTCCTCTTTCTGTCAAAAAGTTCATTAGCAAAATTTTCATTATTCTTCAGGCAAGAATTTCCAATTCGACTATCAGTCCTCATATCTTAGAGTTCTTGGTAACTCTTGCTCGTCTCCCATCTCTCACTGATAACTTGAATTTTGATGAAGTGAAGATTGTATTTGGTATTGCTATCAGATACATCAATGATGCGATTGAACTTTCTAAGCAGGAGCGACCAGTTGAGCCAACCCTTCCAGTAATGGGCCCAACTGTTGGATCAATCCAAAATACCATTAACTCTTCCGATAGTAAGCTTCTCTCTCAGTATCTTCTTGTCCTTGCTTACAATGTCATTGCCACGTGGTTTTTGGCTCTCCCTATCTCACAGCGTAAGCATATGGCCAGCTTCATTATCAAACCACTGAAATCCATTTTAGCGTCTTCTGATATGCTCAAGGCTCAGACGCTTGCCTGTCTTGATATGATTTACCGTTTCACATACTCTAATTTAGACCTTACTCTTCACACTACTAGACGGGGTCCTGCGCCCAAAAAACTGGCCACTATTCAACGTTGGATCTACGGCTCGAGTATTGTGTCTATTGAGACTGACACCAAAACGGGAGAGACCCAGATTATTATCAGACGCCCTTCAGGAACTGCAATATTTAATCTTCAGATGGACCCGTCAGCTATTCCTAGTTGGGTCGAGGAAAATATCAAAAAGATCAAGTCATATCCCCCAGATGCTCTGCCTGATATTTACCCTAACATTACCGATGCATTTACACCGAGTGATATTCTTCTTCGTCTTATGGTTCCAGTTGATACAACCTCTGAGGTTAAGCCTATAAAAATCCCTGATGATCCTGCACTATTGAGAACCATAAACACCGTTTTTGATCTCACATCTGTTGTTGATAATCACAGTGTTGGTGTAATCTATATTGCCCCCGGTCAACGCCATGAGGAAGAGATTCTTAGAAACTCGGTTGGGTCTGCTCACTACAATAGGTTTTTGAAGGGTCTTGGAAAGCTGGTAAAGCTCAAGGGCAACCACAAGATTTACCGTGGCGGTTTAAACAATGTTGACGACACTGATGGAGAGTATGCATACTTTTGGAGCGACAAAATTACCCAGATGATTTACCATGTTACCACTATGATTCCCAACAATCCTAATGACCCCCAGTTTACCAACAAGAAGCGCCATATTGGTAACGATTTTATTAACATCTTTTTTGACGAATCTGAGATTCCATTTGAATTTGGCCTTGTTAAGAGTCAGTTTAATTTTGTCAATATCTCGATTACACCAATGTCTTGCACTTTCTCGAGCAGTGGCGCTTTTATCGAAAGTGATAATTTAGAACTGCGCAAGGATAAGGAAACCAGAATGTTTTATAAGGTACGCGCTATTTGCAAACCAGGTCTACCTTCTATTTTTGCTGCTTGTCATTTGAAGATTGTGTCTGAAGATAGTCTTCCTTCATTCATTCGCAATTTGTCTATTGTGTCAAGTAAGTTTGCTGCAGTCTGGAGTAGAAGAAATACCTCTATTTCCTCTTGGCAGCTTCGTCTCGAGCACATTAACCAACTGCGCGAAAACGTTGCAAAGAGTAAGCAAAATTCACTTCAAGCCAACCCTCAAACGACACCCCAGCAACCTCAACCACAACAAACTGTTGAGAAAAAGGAGGACTCGACTGTCACAAGCTCGATTTTAAATCAGTTGAGCGATGAGCTTTCAAGGTCTACAGCTGATTTTGAAAAAGAGGAGGAGCTGTTTGTGATGGATCAGCCCGAGAAAGATGATGACCATTTGAAATTGTTGAAAGACCTTGACTTCTTTTCTTTTACATGAATTTTTTTCCTTTTTTTTGTATCTAATTATAATATATAGGGATTTTAGGCTTTTCACATTCAATCAACAGTAAATCGTCCTTGAGGTCAAGAGTTTTCATCTAGTTTTGAATCAGAGGTATCAAGCGCTTTATATTGAATTGAAAATCCAAGCGTGTTGTTACATAATAGATGCGTATTGACTTAGTAATCAAACTTGTTTACTGTTTTGTTTTTATTTGACTATTCCGTAGATCAAGTTAAAATTACGCGTCTTGCGTTTTCCCTTTCAGCTGTTCTCATTAATTCGGTATTCTTTTCTTACTGAAGCTTGCACAATATGAATAATGAAATTCCTAGCACACCACGGACTCCCGAGAGCACGCCTAAAAGGCGTCAAAGTCTTTATCCCACTAGCGGTGGGCGGACACCGCGAACTCCCTATGCCATAGTTCACAGGGCAAGAATGATCACGTCAACGATACGGAGACGACGGCGACGCGGTCTAGGGGACGAAGTGATGACACCACACGCGATAAAAGCCCGGCAGGCGCTGGCCAATACACCAGGAAGGCGACTACGACTAGAGGAGCCACAGGAGCGAGTAAGCCCCAGAGATGAGCTGCGCGCGCTAAGTCGCGTGCTGGCCCGGGAGAAAAAAGCACGCGAAGAGGGTGGAGTAGAAAAAAAGCTTAGCACGCAAAAGGTGTTGAGTAATAGCAGCAGCAATAGCAATAAAGGAAAAAATTCAAAGGTGCTTACTGCTGAGGAGTTTTCTGAGCGGCTTGGTAGTGTTGAACTTAGAAAAGATCTACCAATTGATGAAACCCCTACTCGAAGAAGCTCGAAAGGAAGTGATAACTTGAGATCTCTCTCTGGTGGCCGCGCCGAAGTTCGAGAATCTAGTGAAGAACCTGATCCAACACCATCACGGCGACCATTAGATACTGTTAGGCGCACATCCAACAACAGTATACGAAGCAATAATTCGCAGTATAGAAGCATATCACCACCTGGTAATCAGTCAGTAGCAAGTCAGTTTTCGATAGAGGTTAATCGACGAGAGGAATCTCGGCTCAGTTGGAACAGGTCACGATTAAGCGAGGTCTTTCCAGAGTTCAATATGTCACAGAACGAAGCAGATGCCAGCATCACGAAATCAAGCCGTTACAAGCAGACTTTTGAGAGTCCCACCCCAACTTTCTCCGAACAACGTCGGAAAGATAGTAATCCTTTTGTGATTGAAGTGGACGATTTTGAATTTCCTGAAGTATCCCAGCTTCCAGAAGACGAATTACCTGTTGACGAGGTGATAGGGGGATCTGATGTACCTGCTGATGAGGTGATAGAGGGATCTGAACTACCTGTTGACGAAGGAATAGAGGGATCTGAGCCAAATGATACCATGATAGAAAGCCTGCGTCATGATGAAACAACTCTATCAAGATTTGAAGAAAACATTGAGCCACCAATCGAAGAGCACAACGAATCAATCAATTTTGAAATCACTGATGTGCCTTTACCTGAATCTGAACTGCCCATCACAACGCCTGAAGTTAATGACCCCGAACTGAATAAATTAACAACTCAAGAGGACCGTGACGCTTACTCGATATTGGTTGATGAAAATGAAAATGAAGAGTCACTATTTGTTGATGATAGCATAAACAGCCCTCCGCCTGTTTCAGAGCTCTCTCCAGAACCAGTGCCACAAACTCTTCCTACATCTTTAAGACAATTTCCTGTTGCTGAAAATTCGCAGCAATCACATACGGATAACACAACTCGCCGTACTACCCTCCCCAATCGCATTATAAAAGAGCTAGCTTCATCCATGTCGAGTCGAAAAATCCAGCCAGCAGCACTTCTTGAAATCTTTGAAGCATCGGAACAGTTTTTTGAGCAAGCTGGTGTCGACCTTGTTGCATATGCTCGTCACTCTAAACGCAAGACTATTGATCCTACTGATGTTTTGCAACTCATGAAAAGACAGCGGGTTATTTCGGAATCAGACACCCCTTACATGCTAGCTAAAAAATACCTTCCACAAGAACTGGTTGAAAATATTATCGAAGCCACGGCTTCGCAGCCATAATTTTTTTTTTTTTGTTTTTCTTCAAGTCAGTTGGTTTTTCAGTAGTTCAAAGGCATTACTTGAATAGATCATCAAAAAAAGTTTTGTTGTAACACAACTAATCAACGTACAATTTCATCTATTCTAGTTAGATAATCAGTTTATGACCCTTACATTAACTAGTTGGAAACAAAACCATTAAACAAAATGGCAGACAAGGAGGACATAGTTATTATGTATCGCAGAATTTCCTTAACAAGCTGCTCTTATAAAGCGAGTCATCAGCAAAGAAGTTATGGTAATGGATCATATCATCTTTGTATGTCATTCCAATTTGTAGCTATTTGATGTAAGAACAATAAACTGGTTTTCTATCTAGCAAGACAGCCGGACGGATATTTTTGACACGCCGTGTAATATAGAAGGTGGATCCTCAGTCCCCTTCCATTTATAATAACAAAGACTCATACGGTTTTTGATTAACGACCATAACTGTGACTCCAATCACAACATTCCTAGAAAATATCTTCAGACAGAGCGTTATGTATAGTTGAAAACCAGGAAGCAGCCTATCTTTATATTTTGCTTTATTAGAGAAGTTGAGCAGATAAAAATTGGCAAAAAGGAATGCGAACTCTGTGGATCGAACACAGGACCTCCAGATTTGCTGTAGACTGATTTTCTTCAGTCTGGCGCTCTCCCAACTGAGCTAAGTCCGCTAAATATTGATTCTGTAAGGAAGGAGCCCAGTTATGACTCGACATAATACTTCTGCAAAACATAAGTCTTATGTCTCTTGATGCATGTCTTGCAATTGCATCACAAATGCCAATCCTTTCCCATACTTAACCAACG
>Ga0160505_100741_pt1 | contig 17102 bp, 7 predicted proteins | sample DIDeMG_FD_108225 | JGI IMG/M metagenome (GOLD analysis project Ga0160505, IMG submission 108225) | Enriched chicken feces microbial communities from UW Madison campus, WI, USA - DID2874_E49_Stillage MG | ecosystem: Host-associated > Birds > Digestive system > Large intestine > Fecal ... | reverse complement strand
AAAAAATAAAATAAGACAATGAAATAATAATGACAAAACAATCTTAAAATAAAAATAAAAAAAAAAAAAAAAAAAAAAAAAACAAAGAACAAAAAATTAAAATATTAAAAAAAAAAAAAAAAAAAAAAAAGGAAAAGTCATTGAATATTCCATTTATCAATAATAGACACATATACAAAAAAAGAAAAATGCAATTGAAAAATAAGATATATGAATTGGTAAATTTTTAATCTTCTTCTTCATCATCAGAGAGATCTACCTCAACTACCAGACTGGCACTGGGCCAAATAATTTTATTGTCACTGATTTTGATGCCAGCATCTGCAAGAATGACTTGACGAGGAAGAGTGGATGCCAGCTGAAATGTATACTCATGAACGTAATCAGGCGATGGGATTTCAGTAGGTTCTGGAACAACAGCACCATCCTTGATAAGATCATAACACTCAACAAAAGCATAAATGTCATCAATGGTTTGGTTACCGGAAAACTTTCTTACAACACGCTCACCAGATGGCATGCGGATGCTAATTCTTGCTGGCTTTTCTGTTGCGCTATCAAATTCGGGCCCTATTTGAGATGCCTTCCAGGCCTTCCATATTTGCTCTTTTTGCTTCTTTTCCTCCTTTGCGCGTTTCTTGGCCTCAGCAGCTAGCTCTCTTTCTTTACGTGCAGCAAGTTCCCGGGCTTCCTCCTCAGCAGCACGCTGGGCTTCCTCTCGAGCAACGCGTTCACGTTCTCTGTCAATGGCAAGACTCTGTTCGTATGCATCTTCCTGGCATTGTCGCAAACGTTGGGTGTCCTCAACCCGCTGTTTGTCACGAGTGAAAGACGCTATAACCGGTGTATGGGCTTCCATCTTTTCTTCAAGAGTAGAGATGAATTTCATAGGATCAGTTTCACCCTGGATAGTCACAAGAGTTTTCATTACCAAAGCCAAAGAGTTTGGAGTCTTTGGAAAAGGAGCAATGAGCTGGGTAAAAGGGAATGAAGTGCATTTCAGAGCATCTGCCACCTGTAACCCCTCAGAATTTTCAACATTTCCTAGCCACAAAATAGTATCTGACCTGTTTAGCAAGTCGACAACTCTCGAATCATATAGAACTTGTCGACAAAATAAATTAGTCAAATCATGTTCATCACTCAAGATAACTACCACCAAAAACTTAAATTCGGATTTTGCCAAGTTGAAAGCCTGGGTGAATCCACCTTCATAAAATTGAAGCTGAGTAGGCCCATAGGTCTCTTCAAAAGATCTAATGATACGAAGAGATGTGGTCTTTGCGTCAGTTTTCTGCACTGATCTTGTAGCGGTTCTGTTGGCGGGGTAGTATCCGGTGAGTCTTGGTAAGAAAGGAAAAAGTGTAGAAAGGAAATAAAACGAAGTGTTGAAGATTTTGTATCCAAGGGTGATAGGAAAGAAGATAATATTTTGAATCAAAGAGAAAATTGTACCTTCTTGGATTCTGTAATTGATAATGTGGGTTGTATCTCTGGGAGGATATACTGTGCCATCACCACCGCGGGCCTGAGAATTGAGCTCTTCCATTAAAGAAGTAGTCGTCGGAATTCCTTGCGCAAAAGACGAAGCAGAAGCAGACGATGACGAGGCCGCCGCGCTCTGAGAGTCTTGGGCAGGTTCAGCTTGTGTGTCATCAAAGTGGAGGGCAATTGCGGTTTGGACGTTCCAGTTTGTAGAGTTAAGAAGCGCTAGAGGGGAGTCGCTGTCACCCTTCCACTGTGTAAACTCCACAAACTGCTGATATTTTTCTCGCTGCTCAGGAGTGAGGTTGTCAAGAGAAGACATTGCAATGTGGAGAGCAAGATTGGGTTGAAATAAAGATTAGATGGTGGACAATTAAGATGATGGGTAATGATGACAATCCTGGAACAGTCGGGCTTTTCCTTTTATTTCTATTCATTTTCGTGTCAGAATTAAAGCAATCTAAAAGTAGGGTAACCATGACAATGAGTTCAGTTGGAGAGAAGGCAAGTAACAGCAAATCTCGATGAAAGAAAATATACAATCAACGGTATTGTCTGCTACTGTTTTTTATTCACGAGCATCTATCGTATATAAGATCTCTGCAGACCTTTTCTACAACTACAAATTCATCAGCTATATCACCAGTTTTTGTTTTATTTTTTTCTAGCTGTCCTCCTCACATTCAACCAATTCAAAATGTCTATTTCAGGACACCGCTGTGCGGCTTTTGTCCCAACTCGAAAATTTTTTTTCATCTCCCAACCTTCTTCTTTTAAAACTTTCTCTCATCTTGACTATTATTCACCAATCTTTGATTAAACCTTCACATTAACCGGTTTATCTTAAACAATGTCTGCATTGGAAGACACTCAGCTGAAAAAGCGTAAAATCCAGGACTCCTCGGTTCCTTCCAATGGGGAAGTTGCTAAAACTGCTCAGTCCTCAAAGATCTTTTCTCCGTTTAGAGTATGATTCACAGTCTCCAGTCTGCTTGTTTCGCTTTGCTAACAGTATTTTGTTTTTAGGCTATTGGTAATGTCACTAATGCTACCCCTCTATCTGTGACGTCTCATGGTCAAACTTTTGTTGTCACCACTAGTGTAGGCAACTTCTTTCAAATCTACGACGCCGCGTCTCTTCATCTTCTCTTCGTCTCCAGCCCTAAAACTCCCTCTCCTATCACCGCTCTCCATACTCATTTCCACTATGTTTTCGCGGCTTGGGATAACACAATCGGGATTTTCAAGCGTGGTAAGCTCGAGACCACTATTACTTTGGAGGAGTATTCAACCTCTGAAGGCGAAATCATGTCTATTAGCTTGTTTGGTGAGTACCTTTGCGCCTCAACGAGCGGCGCTGTTTATATCTACAAGATCAACCCGAAGGTGCCTACCGATGGCCCTGAATTTTACACTACTATCAGAATTCCCAAGTCTTTTGGCAACATTAAGACTATTGTCCATCCTCAAACCTACTTGAACAAAATTGTGATTGTTGCAGATGCTACAATTCTACTCTACAACATTAGAACCGGAAGACTCTTGTTCACTTCTGAAGAGTTTGATTCTCCGATAACTGCTATCGAATGCAGTCCAGTATTGGATGTCTTAGGAATCGGTACTGCTTCTGGTGAGATCAATTTATACCATTTACGACAGGGCAGAATTTTGTTCACCTTGAATGCAGGTGACCGTGTTACGACCATGTCCTTCAGAACCGATGGCCATCCTTTACTAGGTGTTGGTACTGCTGGCGGCAACATTCTTTTCTATCATCTAGACACCAAGAAGAGAGTTCATATAATTAGAGATGCTCATCGCGAAGCTGCAGGTGGTGTATCTGCTATCCAGTTCTTCAACGGCCAGCCCATCTTTGTCACTAACGGTGGAGACAACTACCTTTCCGAATACGTTTTCGATCCTACTGTAGTTTACAGCAACACGCAAAAGGATGCTACCTCTGTTAACTCAGCTATCACTTCACCACCTAGACTTCTTAGGTCTCGTGGTGGTCATTCGCTCCCCCCTACTCAAATATCCTTTACCGACGAAGAGGCACATCACATTCTCTCCGTTTCCAGAGATCAGTCACTTTGGAGTTTTTCTCTTCGCAAGGATGCCCAAAACTACGAATTTTCTCAGAATGAGAAACGTACAAACTCTAAGACTGGTTTGCTAAAAAGCGGTATTATGGGTAGCATGAAGGACAAGTTTCCTGAAATCACCGACATTGCATACCAAAAAAACAAGCAAGGCCGTTGGGACAATATTATTACTGCGCATAAAGATCTTGAGTATGCGCATACCTGGGATGGCAAGCGTGGTATTGTAGGTGCTTATCGTTTACCAACATCTGACAAGGGTATTGTTAAAACAGTTGCCATTTCTGAGTGCGGTAACTTTGGTTTTGTAGGCTCTTCGCTTGGTGGAATTGCCATCTACAACTTGCAAAGTGGACTCCTGAGGAAAAAGTTGGCTGGTCATAGTCAAAGTGTGACAGGTATTGCAGTTGACAACCTCAACAAAGTTATTATTACTTCATCCTTGGATGGCTTACTCAAATTTTACAATTTCAAGACCGGCCAGTTACTGCATAGAATTAAACTTGGTTCTTCTGCCACAACCCTCAAACTTCACACTGGATCTGACCTGCTGGCTGTCACATTAGATAATTTGTCTATTATTGTGATTGATATTCAGACCAAAAAGATTGTGCGTGAACTTTGGGGCCATTCTAACAGAATCACTACTTTTGATTTCTCTCCCGATGGAAGATGGATTATTTCTGCTTCGCTTGATTCTACTATTAGAACATGGGATCTTCCCACTGGTGGCTGCATTGACGTTGTCAGGGTTGACAACCTTGTGACGTGCTTGAGAATGAGTCCCAATGGTGACTGGCTTGCTACTACTCACGTCAACGGTGTCGGTATCAGTTTGTGGACTAACAGATCTCAGTTCAAGAAGGTGTCTACCAGAGTTATCACTGAAGAGGAAGAGGCTGAGGGCATCTCTAAAATTGAAATGCCTAATTCTGGTGGTGAAGGCGGTGCTAACATCATTGAAGGAGCACTTGATAACGATGAAGAGGAGGAAACGGAAGAGGGTGTTCTTAGCAGTTCTATGACCTACAAAACCATGGAACGTCTTAGCGATGATCTTATTACTCTCAGTTTGGTTCCTCGCAGCAAATTCAACACATTGACCCATTTGGATGTCATCAAGCTCAGAAACAAAGCTAAGGAGGCACCCAAAAAGCCTGAGAAAGCTCCTTTCTTCCTTTCCGTTGGCAACGACGAAAAGAAGTCACACACTGACACTAGAGATGATGAAACTAATGGCTTGAAGCCCAAGGTTGGCATTTCGCTATCGTCTGAGTCAGACTTTACAAGACTGCTTCGCTTATACACTTCTGAGTCTACTAATGAAAAGGCTATTGACTTTATTAAGCTTCTCAAGTCGCTTTCGCCTTCTTCTACAGATCTTGAAATTAGATCTCTCAGTACCTTCCCACCTTTGACTGAGTTTATCAGCTTTATTGATATTCTGACAAACACGTTAAACCGTAACGCTGATTTTGAATTGGTTCAGGCCTGGATGGCAATGCTATTGAGAGTGCACGGAGATGTTATTTTGGAGCTTGCCACCTCGCAGGTGCCAGCTCTTGGTGAGGCTCTTACCAACTGGGAAGATGCCCAGTCTAGAGAGGCAGGCAGATTGGACAAGCTTGCTAGATACTGTTCTGGTGTTTTGGACTTTTTGAGAACTGCGTGATGGCACTATGTAGTATAGTGTATATATATATGTGTTGATATCGACTGTAAACATTAGAAATTAAAAAAAAAAAACCAAAAACAAAAACAAAACAAAAAAAAAATCATATTAAACATGTCTCTTGCTGTACTTTGCTTTATTTATTTCAACCAGCTTGTTAGAAGTCTCTTGAGTTTTCTTATCTAACATGTTTTGATAGATTTTTGAGCACCCATAGTGAACGACAACATTATCAGGAAACACAGATATCACCGAAAGCCCTAATCGCTTAAAACAGACTTTACAAGTCTTAGTGTTTGTGATGGTCGCGGCACACTTATTCTGAGTGACCAGTAGTCGCTCTTGTGTTTTCACCAGATTTACCTTATTTAAGTTGGCCTTGAGCTCAATGTTGTTCTCTATCTTCTTGAGAGTACGAACTTGTGAGGTCAGAAACGGGGCGATCTGTTGTATGCTCGTTGAATCTGGTAGCTTGTTAATGATTTCAACCACTGACATCCTTGAGCCCTGAGAAGAAAGAAGAGTAAGAGCAAGGTCAAGTCTCTGTGGTTCGTTCTTGATCGGTGGTGCAAGATATAGAGTAATCAATGAATGGAGAGCAGTTACACCGGCTTCCTTGTCCTGATCATAGAGTTCAGAGCAGTATCCTCGCGCTTTGACATCGTTTCTGATCTCAAATGTGTAAATTCGCAGTGCTTCCTCGTGCTGTCCTCTCTTACCATAAAGAATGGCTTTAACCTCCAGAAGTTTTTTAGAAGTTGTTGGTTGAGGAAGACTAGAAAGAATTCGCTCAATCCGGTAGTACCGAGGTGTGCTATTAAGAAACTGGCGAGCTTGTGCAAAAATAATTTCATCATCTTCATTGCACTTGATAAACTCAACAAATGCAATAGCCAATGCTGTGTGAAGGTTAGGCGACACATCACCCTTCTCCTTGGTAACATATTCAAGATACCTAATGGTCAATAATTTGGAAGTTTTCTGAAGATACTGAATAACCCTCTGTACATCTAATGAGTCAGATTGTGGTGTTCGGTTCAAAAATATGGCTGAGCCAAATGATTCCTTAACAGATATAGGCCAAGTAGCAAACTCAAATATAACATCAATGTTGTCATTTCCAAGCTTCTGCAAGTACTTTACTGTAGAAGAGGGTCCTTTAAACTGCCCTTTAATATTTTCATCATCAGAAAGAGCACGCAGTTGTTTTAAAGCCTGTGTATGTAGGCCTCTATTAAAATAAAAATCAATGAGTTCCTGATATTTTTCAAGCTTTAGTAAAACAGGCTTTACAACATCGGCATCACAATAGTTATGAATCCTGAGCAAGGGGCCAACCAAAACTTTGTTTCTTAAAGTGTAGCACTTAAACATTGTTGTGTCAACAAGATTAGCCGTTTGCTCCAAAGATTTGATATTGCTTCCATAGAAAGATCGTAATAGCTCAAGATCTTTATCTTTTGTACTGTCTTTTTCAGTACGCAAAAGAGCAGAGACCTTCCGTCTAGTATCAGCAAGAAAGTTCTCAAGTCCTCTAATGGCAATATGAAGATCACGTCCACTCAAATCTGATTTGGCAAAAAACGAAGTAGAGTCAGTATCTGGGGAGTTGAGCTGAGAGTCTAGATCATCCGTACTGGGGGTGTCATCCTTTAAATTTGAAGAAGAAGCAATTGTTTTTTGTCGAGAAGAAATAGATATTGAATCTAGTGAATTGTCCCCATTTAAATAATCAAGCAATGAAATAACAGGGCCTGAAATTTGCGATGGAAAAAACTCAATAACATCAGTAGGGGGAGCAGAAACTTCAGAAAGAATGGCTAGCGCTTGCATATATCGTTTTCGCTTGAAAAACAGATCTGTGGCATGATGTATTTTTAGCTCCCTCAAAAGACTTCGTTTTTCTGGTAAAATGGCATGGTTAATGTGATCCACTAGGCAGATGGCTTCCAACAAATGACCCTTATGGTTTGAAAGAGTGACAATTTGTTGTTTGAGATCAGTAAATGCTAGCTGATACACTTCATGAGAAGTCGCTAAATAAGCGTCATGCTTGCCTATTGAAATGTAAAGAACGTCGGGGATGTCTAGAGTTTGTAGTAATGTAAATGTCTCTATGTTTCGGACTTCGACATGAGTGGGTAAGATGCAAAGAAAATAGGGGAAAACGAGTTCTATTATCGATGGAAGAGATGGAAACTTGAATTGTTTTTGATAGTTGATGAGCTTCCCGTTTTCATTAATAAACTGAGAAACCCCGCCCTTGACCAAAAGCGCTGTTTTATTTTCCGGAATTCCAACCACATGTGGACAAAGTCGAGGGTCACCTCCAATTCCAAAGTAGTTGAATCCAATGTTGTCGATAATAGATTTTCCGCCAGGAAAAAAGGGCACAATAGTCAATTCATTGTTTATAATGTTGACTACAACATATTCTGATGTGAGTCCACAAACTATCTTGTTAAGGTTGATGAAGGAAAGACTTCTTATCAGATCAGGCAAATAAATTTCCTTATATTCAAAAAACTCAGAGTCGCGCCATTCGTAGCATACTAGTCTTCGCCTGCAAGCTACCAATAAACGTAGAATTGGAATAGGGCCTACTTCAGGGGAAAGTTCACTAATTCCTGAATATATAGCAAAGTCGGTGGCCCCCTTAGTTGACAAGAGTCTCTCATCCAATGTGAGGGTCGTTAGGTCGTAGATGGAAATATGGTTATCAGTGAGAGCCACTAGTGAGCCCACATCTTTTAGTACTCCCAGCTTTTCAATCGGTCGGGTTGAAATATTGGTGAAAGAATCGATGAGTTCTGCTGTAACGCCAACTTCTTCAATATCACTTGAACCCTTGCTGATAGAGTAAACATTGATTGAGCCTGCCGACAGACCCACAATTACTTTGTCGTTAAAAGCACACAGACTAGTAATTAAGCTATGCTCAGTTTTCTGAGAGTGTTTGCATATCAGATTCGGAACATATATTTCAATTTCAATTGACTCTTCCGCTGGCTTTGTGGGATCTAGTGCCGCATCAAACCCGGAATGAGAAGAAGAATCAGAAAAATGCATTTAATAATTGTTAGAGTTTGCAAACTCTATCATTTATGACACGATAAATCAATTTTTGAAAAATGTGTTACGTAGCGAAAGGCACAAATAGAAGAAAATGAGAAAAGAGCGTGGTTGAACTGTTGGAAATTCTGATGGTGAAGTCGAAAGAGAGTTGAAACCTGATGAGAATACAATGCCCGAAGCCTTCTGTTGGGCTCTCTGCCGCGATAAAAATTAATATGTGGGTTAGGTTTCAAGAACCTCCAAAAGAACCCAGAACGATCCTGAATACAAGACAGTGAGTTGTGCAGAGGCATGTAGAAAGTCTGTTTATTATTCTAATATTTAGAGGAAATTTTATAACAAAAATATTACAGATGTATATATATATAAAAATCTCTCTATCGAAATCTCACCACCACAGCATCTCAAAATCTCTTACCCCATTGAGCGCATTACTTTATCAACCTCATGGAGATGAGTGTTAGAGCTAGATAGATAGAATTGCTGATTGCTTTACTGATATCCAGATTTATACAATAAAAAAAGTAATAATTATAAAAAAAATACATAATATAGCTTCAACATCTATCTCGCTGAGACTGGCAAAGTTACGACCTCAGCCCATATAAGGGGGTTTAACATTCGATGGCGCCAAATACTTGATCAAAAACTTTATGATCCAAATAGAATATGAGATACATGATACCTGGTAGTCTAACATCAGATATTTATATGGAATAAAGTCTCAACAATCTACTACAAGTAAGCAAACTATCTACAAAGAAAGTGCAGTAGCAAGTCTGAAATTGTGAACCGATACATTTTTATTAAATATGCATATTAATAAGTATCATATCTAAGAAAATATCAGGAGTTTTAGCATTTATTAGTGGCCATTTCTATTAGCACATAACAGGGATGGAATGCTTAGAAGCTTTTAAATGAAACTTCTGGAAAGAACAAGTAAGGTATCTCCATTGTGCGATGAATATCAATATTTTTTTTCTGATCTGCAGGATATCAATCAACTATAATTTCACATTGAGATGATTTCAATTCCTTCCCAGAAGTTTTGTTAGAAGTTTTATGCTGTAAAGATGTGTGAGATATGACTTATGTGGTTGTAAAGGGGTAGAATGTTGGGTTCCACCACGCATCGCGGAATTTTGTAGACTTTTTCTTAGGGATTGTATGTATACTATATATTGTTTTACCTTGGCTGCTTTCCATTTAGACTAACAGGAGATCTTAATGGCATCAGACTTAGACGCAGTTTACACTGTGCTGAGTTCCTAATTAACGGTGATTGGATAGTGGCATCAAGTAGAAATTCTTCATAAATGCAACCTTAATTGTTGCTAAAAGGGTTTCAGGTGATACCTGAACACTAGTCGTGAGTGCATCAGTCAAAGGGCGTCCCTAAAAGCCTATACTAATAATCATAACCTTTTTTGCAAAAAGATTACAATATTAATTCTATATACAGTAAGATGTATCACGTGATGGACGAATATCCATCATTCAAATATCAAAAAAAATTAAGAAAACTTCTGTCAACTCGAAAACACTTATATTATCAACATAACGTAACCAAGCTTCACTATGTAAATATGACACGTCATGAATATAATATACAAGAGATAGCTTCCTTACTTGCTCTCAAAAGATCCGGAATGAACAACTCAGAGATCTCTCGGCAAGAAGGTGTTCCTCTGACAACTGTGAGACGGTTGATCAACAAGCATTTAAAAGACAACGGTGCATCGTTCGGCGCTCCAACTCGAGGAGGGTTAAGTAGCGGCTTAACCCGAAGAGAAAAGTCGGCAATAATCCGGAATGTCCGGAAAAATCCTAAGCAAACACTAGCCGAATTATGTGAGTACGGAACCGGGGTCCGATTACTTAACCCGAGAACAGTACACCGCGTATTGGACGAAATCAATATTAGTCTACATTCTAGGGTTAGTACACCCTTGCCAACTCTGAAATAGCGTTGAGCTCGGCTGGCCTGGGCAAGAGATCATGCCAATTGATCGGTCCAAAATTGGCGCCATGTCCTCTGGTCCGATGAGTCAGGACGACACCTCGGGGTTCTATCAAAAAGCCCAAGGTCTGGCGCCGGCCTAATAAAATTTTGGCTTATAATATGACGCACTCTACACACACTGCCAATCGCTCTTATGTTGGGTACTGGGGCACTATTTCGGGTTAGGGAGTGGGACTCTTATTTATCATCCCCCACACCACACATGTGAATGCTGCTTCTTCTGAGTCTGTTATGGAAGAAGCTATGATTCCTTATTATAATAGCCTCTTTGGTTACTACATTTTCCAACAATATGGAGCTACGTACCACACTGCTCGTAGTGTTTTATTCTTCTTGGAAGATTAGGAGGTAGAGGTCACGAAGTGGCCTTCACAATCTCCTGATTTAAATCTCATGAAGCACATTTGGAAAATATTGAATGAGATTATTGACAAGCGGATGAAAGATACTCACTCCTACCAGGAGTTGGAGCGGGTTGTGCAAGAGGAATGGAGGAAGTCGTATGTTAGAAAGATGCTCAACTGTATTGACAGTATGCCCTCCCGCTGCAAGAGTGTAATAAAAAATAAGAGTCGGTACGCTGGCTATTAGGCTCATATTTGATAAGTAGAACCAATGCTAGTTTCTCTTTAATTTCGTATATTTATCTTTTTAATTCCATATCATGGTGTTTACAAATTGAACGTATCGTTTGGTTCAAAAAATAAAGTTCATATCCGAAAAACTGACACATCCATCACTTAATACATCGTGCTCTATATAGCATTGCCCAAATTCAAGGCCCAAGACTTACAGAGTTATTATTTGCGGTAAAGAGCACATGAGCAAAACTTGCTGTGAATGTGAGTTTATTCATCCTAATCTTGGGAGCGTGAAGCCGTTCAGATGTGCACAATGCAATTAAAAATCTGATAGAGACTTCAGTATTCAATTGAAACCCATGAATTTAGTCTTTTAATTGGGCATTGAGTCTTTAACTCCTAGACTCCTTAGAAATATTGCTGAACTTGACTGTTCTGAACTGCTTAGAATAGACAGGTTTAAATAATGTGCCGTGTTGATTCAATCAGTAGATCATGTGACTTTTGAAACTAATGTACGCTAAATAAAAGTCATCCCAAGGTTGGGGATTTGAGCCCCCCGTAGAGTTGAGGCTGTTGGCCATTTTTATTTTCACCACCTACGCTTTCTCAAGATCAACCCCACTACCAACCAACATTTCAAACTAAATTGGCAATGGCTGTGCCCGACTTGATTTTAGATCCAAATCTGCGGATTTGGGTTTTATTTCCCATTTTATTCATCATGATTTTATTTGGTTTGATCCGACATTACGCCAATGTTCTGTTAATGTCAAATCCTAAGGTTGGAGATGTCAAGTCAATTCGCGAGCAGTAAGTATTGAATGCACCATCGCCTCCCCTTAGTATCACATTAGATCAGTTTACTGACATTTCTTTTTTTAATACAGACAATTTTTGTCCTATGCGAGCTCATTGAAGTTTAATAGCGTCAACCTTCCTACTAATGCGTTTATCGAGCGCCAGCAGTATTACAGCGAACAATTCAAAAATGGCCGATACTTGAAGAATCCTGAGGCCGCAGGTAAGGCCCCGTCACTTACGGATTCCAGTATGATGGACGGAATGTTTAATATGGTGAAGGGCCAGGCCATGAACTTTGTCCCCCAAACACTCATGATGAGCTGGATTAGCACGCTTTTCAGTGGGTTTGTGCTCATGCGCTTGCCATTCCCCCTCACGGTTCGGTTTAAGAGCATGTTACAATCTGGTGTTGCCACAAATGATCTTGATGTCAGATGGGTCTCGGCCGTTTCATGGTACGTGTTGAACCTCATTGGATTGCAATCTGTGTTCTCCCTTATCCTTGGCCGCGAGAATAGTAAGTTGATTTTGATTATTACATTATGTTGTTTCCGTATTTTAACTAACCTTTGTAGCTGCTTCGGGATTACAACAACAACAGCCTGGTGCCAATATGCTGCAGCCCGGTATTGACCCATCTAAAATCTTCAAAGCTGAGGCCGAAAATTTGGAGCTAGTTACTCCTTGGTGTATTTTTGATGGCATTGAAGAGAGAGTTCTTCATGCCGAGAATGCATAGATGTAAAACCTATACACCAATTTCAAACTTTTTTACTATATTAATTTTTTTGTCTTTTTACACACATATATCAATACTCATATATTCTAGTAAGAATCAGTGCCGTTGACAATAACGTTGTTAATCTAGGGTGGGTGTTAGTAAAGACAAAATATCAAGTCTATGGTGAAATGACAAACATACCTTCAAAATCATTCTCGTCAACTGTGTCGCAAGAAGCAGCTGCTGGCGCTTGCCAATAAGCGGATCGACAACAAAGTTCTCTCTCATATCTAATGTTCATGTTAGTATTATTGGTTTTAATGTTAGAAGCATTTTTGGGTTCACATACCGTTGTTACCACTACCCAAGCAGTCGACACCCAGTCTAGGGTTCTTTTCCAAAACCTGTCTAGACTTCAGGGAAGCAAGAGTTTCAATAGGAGGTAAACCAGAGTTTTCTGCAAGAGCCATGGGGATAGCATCCAAAGCATCGGAGAAGGCTCTGAAAGCATATTGGTCGATGCCGGTGTGCTTGTCAGCCTCCTCAGCAACAGCCAAGGAACTGGTGATCTCCGCAGCACCACCACCGTAAACAACACGGTTGTCACGCACTAAGTTACGAACAACACAGATGGAATCGTGAATGGCACGCTTAGCCTCATCTATGATCATCTTGTTACTACCACGAACAAAAATGGTAACGGCTCTTGGGTTTGCACACTCCTCAATAACCAGCATTCTGTCGCGAGTAGTACCAAAGGTGAGCTCTCTGACAATACCGGCAGTACCAAGTTTCTCGGGCTTGAGATCCTCAAATCTGGGAACAATTCTTCCCTTGGTGGCAATTGCCAAAAGTTCAATTTCAGGGCCACCCACCCATCTGACAGCTGGCAACTTGTTCTGTAATAATAAGTGGTTGGCTTCATCATCAAAACCCCATTGACAGATGACAAGATTGGCACCGGAATCCTTAACATATTTAATCATCTCAGTGAACTTATCGTGTTCGTATGTTTGTAATTTCTTGAACTCCTCAACAGAAGTAATGTCAAGCTTGTGTTTGGTCTTGGGTTTAGGGGGCTCGAATGGGCAGGTCAGGATAGCCAACTTGACATCGGTCAGACTGCGAGGCATCTGAGGATGTGACATGTCTTTATCGAGAATAACACCCTTAATCAGCTTGGTGTCCTCTAAGGAGCCACCGACCTTGCCGTCAACCTTGATCAATTCGAAATCGACATCCTTGCGGTCCAGATCAGCAACTTGCAACACTGCATCGACAGCAATGTTGGCAAACTTTTCGTGAAACTTGGAGACAATTTTACTTCCTAGCGAAGTTCTGGCAGCCTTTAATAAATTCGTCTTGTCCTCTCTGCTTACAGGGATGTTGTCGCTGATAGTGTCGAGGTGAGAAACGGCAATCTGGCAAGCTTGGTCGTAGCCATTAGCAATTCTAATGGGGTGGATTCCCTTATCAATCAGCTCAGCGGCCTGCTCCAACAAAGCGCCGGCAAGAACGACGACACCAGTGGTACCATCACCGATCTCATCATCCTGTGATCTGGACAGCTCGACAAGAAGTTTGGCGATCTGGTTCTCGATCTGCATCTGACTTAAAATAGTAGCACCATCATTGGTAATGGTGATGTCGCCATCAGGAGAAATCAGAATTTTGTCGAGGCCTCTGGGCCCCAAAGAGGTCTTAACGAGGTTCGCCACGGTTTTGGCGGCCAGAATGTGTGATTTGACAGCCTCCACGCCGTGAGCACGCTTCTTTTGACCTTGATCTCTAACAATGATGAAAGGTCTTCCCATCTCATCCTGAGCCACAATCGCATTGGAGAGATCGGGCATAGCCATCTGTTGTTGTTGCGCCATCTTGCTTAATTACTAGGTTGTTGTCTATGGAAGATTGAAAGGAGGAAATCAGGAAGGAGCGAAACTTTTTTGTTGTCCAAATTTCAATTATGGATGATCAGGGTAAGGGGCATCATGTCCCAAACTTACTAAGCAAATTTTTTTCGATTTTTTTTCATCTCCAAGATCATCAAGAAAGCTATCATCATTGAATGCAATACTCAGCTTAAATCAATTGAAATCAACATCCAGTTAGTTCAACAATAAACAAAAATGTCTGCCGTCGGAAGTTTAATATTTTGCAACAAATGTGGTAATTTGCTTGATACTGTTACCGGTGAATCTAAGCATATTGTCTGCTCGCAATGTTCAACTGTTTACGATGCTAAAAGTATGATCAGCTCCAATAATACTTGACTTTTGTGTTTACTCTAACCTGAAATTAAAGAGTTTGCTGGTATTTCCGTTGTTACCACTTCTGCTGAAGATGCTTTTCCTTCTTCTTTGAGATCCAAGAGATCTGTTGTCAAGACTGCCATCAACAAGAATGAGCTTGAGGAAGGCGCGACTGTAAGTATCTCCCAAATGAAACTGCGATTCAGACTTATATCTAACGTTTTGGGTTATAGATTAAAGAGAAGTGTCCCTCTTGTGGTCACGATGAGATGCAATACCACACATTGCAATTACGAAGTGCCGATGAAGGTGTAAGTATACTGTTCACCTATTTACAAATAATTTACTAACTCGACTTTAGGCCACTGTTTTCTACACATGTCCAAAGTGTAACTACAAGTTCCGTACCAATAACTAGAGGAACTCATGTTTCCAACGTTGCACCCTCTTTATTTTATTATCATTTTATTTGTTACCGCCTTTACGAATCCATTTTCAATGTTATTGATCTTTTCTCACTATAAAAAACAAGCAAATATAGACTCTTATTTCTAATCAGTTGGTTCGATCAGTCTCAAATCTTCCACCGAAAAAGGAATGTCGTCTCTTAACATAATATGGCCTGGGCCATACGCTGATCGATACAAATCAGCCTCATTGTGAGGGTGGAAACCAGTCCTTGGACAAGCTTTAATTATGTTAATTCCATTGGGATCAGTAAGTCTGAAAACACCCCAGGCCGGCTCGTGTTGAGGAGCACACACAACGGCAATAGCTTCTGGAAGCATGATCTGGTAGGAATTTTGAGTATGAATATCCACAGATGACAAGAAACAGGACTGAGTGGGGTGTGTGTGAATCCATCCTAAAATAAAAAGATCATTCTGGTCCAAGTAGTTAAAAAGCATCTCCTCATGTGTAGTATTGCAGGTATCTGAGGTAGATTCCTGGTGAGGAATAACTAAGCGAGTAATGAAGAAAGCGTTATGTTGAAGCTTTCCACAAAGCATACCACAAGTTTCAAGGTTCTGTCTAGTATTTGGTAAAGCGATTTGGAGGAATTTAGATCGCAGGCCTTCGGGAAGAAAGACAGTACGGAGAGGTGCCCCTCCCTCGGTTGTATTCTTAGATTTGAACTTCTGGATTGGCTTTGTAGGAGGATTAGACGAAGGCTCCAAGGAAACTTTTGACGGCAGAGGTGGCGGAGAAGTCACACCAGGTCTATAGGGAGTCAGCACGCTGGATAATTGAGGTTTTGGTGGCAAAGCAGGTGATTCAGATGACACTTGAGATGTAGGAGCGGAATAATGAGATTGGTATAAAGAAATAGGATATGCAAATGAGTCGTTGGTCTTAGAACTCAGAGATGAAGTGGAATGAATTCGGCTGATTTGAGGGTCTTGTAGATTGCGTATGCTTGCTAAATTTAGCTCATGGTCAGTGTCAGAAATAACGGAGGAGTTTTGATCTAATTCATCTTCGGTCGGTTGCTGATAACGTTTTCTTATTACCTCCCTTTCTCTAAGCAACTGAGCCTTCTGAAGTTGTTCATCTTCATATGCCTTGAGGCGCTGGTTAATAATTGGCTTCAACCTTTCCATCGATTCCAATGCAAGCATTGCCTGTCAAGTTAGTCACAAAATAGTCCTAAATCACTTTTGATTGCAATTATACTCACTCTTTTCTCCAATCGTTTTATAATTTGCTTGTTTTGTGGCAGCCGGGCCTGTGGATGTGTTGGCAAAGAGTTGAGTACCAGACTGGCAAGTTAGTGTAGTTCATAAGACAGCTAGACTATGTATACGTACTTAGAAAATCTACCATATAATACGTAGGCCTCTTCAAAGTCCCCATCGTAATCATACGACTCTGCCTAAATGATTTGTTAATACAAGACAACTTCGAGGCAAAAAAGAATTAAAGGTGACGCTTACTTCGGTGATGATTCTGTTTGCGACATGAGACCATACATGAAAAGCAGTCGGAGACGAAAAGTCGTAGTTGTTGGATCTCTCCACTAGCTCGGGTATAGATTTTGGTCTACTCATGAAAAAACTAAAGTGTATTTATACGGAGTGAGTGTGTAATGATGGCGAAAAGACCGTGAAGGTTGGAGGTTAAAAGTTGGGAGGTGAAGGTTGGAATTAGAGAACACAAAAGCCGCAGTACTTTGCGAAAAACACGACAGTGCACAGCAAGAAACGTACTGCACTTTGGCAAACAAGAATAAATAAAATAAAATAAAAAAGATACTATGTAAGTTCAGCTAAATTCTTGAAATCTTGATATTAATAGTTGTTGTTGTGTTTTTTTTTTTTTTTTTTTTTTTTTTTTTTGTTTTTTTTTTTTTTTTTTTTTTTTTTATTTTTTTTTTTTTTTTTTTT
>Ga0160505_100740_pt1 | contig 17114 bp, 12 predicted proteins | sample DIDeMG_FD_108225 | JGI IMG/M metagenome (GOLD analysis project Ga0160505, IMG submission 108225) | Enriched chicken feces microbial communities from UW Madison campus, WI, USA - DID2874_E49_Stillage MG | ecosystem: Host-associated > Birds > Digestive system > Large intestine > Fecal ... | reverse complement strand
TTCCCGCCTCCAAAATAGGCTTCCTTTCACACACCCGTACACCCCGTTCCCGGGCTTGTACCGCTAATCCGGGCAGTAGTGTCTTCACCTGAAAAAATGAATCATCTTCTCCAGATACATTCATACCTTTGTACCCCATAAACATGAAAGCTGCCCTTCGCCAAAGTGGCAGACTCTCCCAAGTCAGACATAAGGTGTCGTCGAGTTCCACCTCGGCATTGGCCTACAAGACTTTGCACAGAAACCAAAAGAGACCCCCATTGCCAACATTCGACACTCCAAACTGGTCTGCTGATGCAGCTGTCTCCTCCATCTTGTACGAGACTCCATTCCCATCCAAGGCTCCAAGAAAGCAACATGTGTTGAACTGCTTGGTGCAGAACGAGCCCGGTGTGTTGTCGTCCGTGTCTGGAACATTAGCTGCCAGAGGGTTCAACATTGACTCGCTTGTGGTTTGCAACACCGAAGTGAAGGATTTGTCCAGAATGACCATTGTGTTGGGCGGCCAGGATGCCGTTGTTGAACAGGCCAGAAGACAAATCGAGGACTTGGTGCCCGTGTACGCTGTTTTGGACTACACCAACGCCGAGATCGTCAAGAGAGAGTTGTTGTTGGCCCGTATCTCTTTGTTGGGACCCGAGTACTTCCAGGAGTTGATTGCTGCCCACAACTTGCACACCAACGACGGCGCGGCTGTCCCAGACTTGAGTGCCACCGAGAGTGAGTTCCACCCAAGCAATTTGGTGCCATCTGAGGCCTTGAGACAGAAGCACATGCACTTGCTGCACATTCTGACTATCACTGACCGTTTCGGGGGTAAGATCGTGGATATTTCTGACAGAAATGTTGTTGTGGAGTTGAGTGCCAAACCCTCGAGAATCTCGTCGTTCATTCAGTTGTTGCAACCATTTGGTATTTTGGAGATTGCCAGATCTGGTATGATGGCTTTGCCTAGAACTCCATTGGACCATGCGCTCGGCGAGGATGAGGCTGTTGATGCCAACGACATTGTGGATGCTTCCCAATTGCCACCTGGTTAATACTTTAAGACAGACGTTTATGAGAGAGTGTAGAGTTCGAGTGAAAGAGAGACTAGAGAACAAGTAAAAAAGAAGAGAGCGCAAATATAAAGTGAAATGGAAACGCGAAGAGAGATATGAGAGAATACCGTATCAATGTATTTTTAAAACCAGGTGTAAAAGGCTGAAATTCAAGATCTAGAAACTCATCTATACAACATGAAAAAATGAAACAAGACAGAAGTTTTGTTTACAAACTCTTCTAGGATACTGACTCAAATCCAAACTCTAGCCTGTAACGATCAACCTTGAAATCTCAGCTAACTATGCCAATGGTGTAATTTTCATCCTACCCACCATCCTACACTGAAATTCAATATGCATGATGGACTTCTCCGAACCTAAACAAATTCATACGTGCGTCTTATCCAGGACTCTATTTCAGTTGCCAATACACCAACGAAAATCCATTTACACCAACCCCCATATGGCCACGTTATTTCCCACCTATTTACATACCAATTCCATACCCCTCGTTCTGTCATTACTTTATTGTCTAACCCTTCTATTGTCGCAATTTAGGTACAGAGTCTAATGCCTACATACAACTGGCACACCTATTCGCAGAAGTTTAACCCTTTCTTCCACGCAGAATTCTTTCACTACTGTCAAAAGTCACGATCCCTGCTCACTTACCATCGTCCCTGACTCGCAGGTTATGGCACCCGCACCAACTGGGCAGCATTCACAACCCTTCGTTCTCCCCTCAAAATTATTGGCCCTTTCTTGCCCTGTCCACTGTACATAGGAGATCAGCCTCGTATTTGACAAGGACCAAATTGGGTCAGGATCCCAACTAACCAAACAAACCATATTAGGCTTTCTCAACACGTAAACTGTAATTCCGCTGTGTGTGCTTCATGTCATGGGCTTCATAGTAGTTCCACCTTCCCTCTTGCCACTAATTACTCAACCTGCCCGTTCTGGAATCACTTCCGTCCTGGACCCTGTATGCTTTTTCCGTCCTGCAACGAACACAACTGTATCAATACCTCATGCACATCCAGTATTTCTTCCCACAACATTACCCTTTTTTTCCCTTCGACGTTGATCACCTGCTGTCTGCCAGCGCCTATTGATTTTCATCAACTTCGCTTGTATTGAATTTGCAGTGCACTTACCACAACTTTCAGAACTGCCACTGTTCCCCATCTCCTCAAGTTTTTCCTCTATAGCGCTGACAAACTTCCAACCTCAACAACTTTTTCCCAGTCTAAAATCTCTTATCCTACTGATGCTGATATGAACAATCACAACAACATCAAGAAAGAGCCGCAGGATTACTCCAATATGCGCCCGGACGCTCACCACGACTCGCGACAAGACCTGCGACCAATTCCTTCAAATGCTGCTCCTACTCCATCACTGGCTCCTCCACAGGCACCCTACGATCAATATCCATACTATCCTCCTATCCAAATGCAGCAGGGTGCCTACTACCCTATAATGAGGCCGGGAATGCTTCCCCCTGGTGTGCAGCAAATGATGCCTCTCCAGGGCCAGAATTCGGTTCAGCCTATGGGCCAGAATATGGGCCAGGGTACCCCGAGAGACCCAACGGCGCCCACACAACAACAGCAACAACAGCAGCAACAACAACAGCAACATAATCAGCCCCAAAACGCTGGGGCCTATCCTACACCAGGACAGTACGAAGAAAGGTTCAAATATCAAAGCAACAGACAGGCCTCTCCGGGCCAACAACACCACCCACTGAATAGTACGCTGTCCAGTTTACTGGAAGCCAATGAATTGGCAGCACTGCAAGGTCATGGAATGCCGGTTCTGCGCGGGCAATCGACACCATTGCTGAACAATAACGTGATTGGGCCCAATGGGAGCGGGCCAGCGCCAGGAGTCATGCTCACGCCTGTAAATCGAAGCGCACATCTGGCTCTGGCTCCGGCTCAAGTGCAGCCACCTCCATTGAGTCAGGCTCCAACTCAGTCAAAACCACAGTCACTTACACCAGGACTGAGTGAGACTTATATCAAGCCAATCAGGACGGCGTCGTATCCACGAAAACGGTCTCATACTGCTTGTGACACATGCAGACAGAAGAAAATCAAGTGTGACAATGTGAGACCGCTATGTGGAGCCTGTAAGCGGAACAACAACCAGAATTGTCGCTACTGCACTGATGAGCCAGGTTCTGACTACTCGGGTTACGACCCGGCATCTATCAACATTTTGGCTAAGCTTGATGTGATCCTTCGCCAATTGCAGGGAGAAGAAGAGCTCCTGACTTCGCGCCCAACAAAGCGACGTCGCCAAGCGAAAGGAGTACACTACTTTCAACACTGCTTATGGGATATGTCTCTCACCTCTGTTTTAAAATGGGGGTACCTCCAGAAAGTATTAGGAACTTCAATGGATGATGCAATTGCTCATTCTGGACGATTGATCAGGGCTTACGAGGCCTCGGATCGTTCATTTCCCTTCTCAACTTCACCAAATGCTCGTTTCGAAGCTTGTGACTCAGTAGAGCGACTTCTAAACCTGGAGTTTTCAACTTTCACAAACTCGTTTCTCATTAACTGCCATACCAAAGTGCCTTGTGTGGATATTATCACACTTATCGAATCGGCAGAGATTTACACCTTGATGAAACGTGCGGATGAGAATTTCACTTTCATTTCCATGCTTGAGGAGTTTAGTCAGCTCAAACCAACAGAGAGAGTGTCCAAATCGTATAAGGCTGCTATTTCCAAATTCAACATCGAGGATTCCCGCATTCGTCAAAGGCTGTACCGGACATGCTGTGAATCGGTGCCATTACTTTTGGTCATTTGTGCTATTGGGGCACTAGCTACGCCTATCCGTTTGGACAATATTGGAACATTTGCCCTGTCTCTCGAAGAGAAGAACGATGTCAGCATAGGTTGTTCTGACCTATCCTCCGGAGACGAAAATATCCCGCGCAAGAGATATCAGCTCAGTCAGATGCTTGTGTCTTATGCAATAATGATATCCTTGATTTTCCCTAACTCCCTTCGACCCAATTCGATCGTTTCTGTGGAATACCACATTCTTTGCAGTCAATACTACCATTATATAATGGACCCTCTCCTGGCACATCGTGAAATTGTTGTCGCAAGTACTGAAATGATGTATTTCCTACAGAAAGAATCCGCAGGAGGTGACAGCTCGAAGCTGCCTGAATACGTTCTTAATGGAAAGCGACTGGTCGTTGACCGTCTCTTTTGGACATGTTTGAAACTCGAATGTGAGTTACGGACAGAATTGAGTCCCCATGTTCCTCTTTCTGGAATTACACAAATGGTGCCCCCATCATCATTCATGAGAATTCCTGACCCTCTTCTGGAAGATGAGCATTTACCCGAATGTATCCGTCTTGCTAACAAATATGACGATCAGTACTCTTGGTTTTATTTTTTGACTGAGATTGCAGTAAGAAAAGTGGATAACAAGCTCTTTGACGAGATGTATTCTGCGGATGCAGCGAAGGATTTACTTTGGGATCAACCAAAGTTTGCCGAGAATACAGTGTGGAACTTGATGATTAAATACTTGAACCAGTATAACGGAATTATCAGCTCTCTTTCTCCAAATATTCGCAAATTTGTGCTTCTGGAAGTTAATGTTGAGCAAATCTATTCGATCATGAAAAAGAGAGCTGGAAAGAGGCAGGATAAGTATGGAGTCGAGGAAGACATCTTCGAAAACTTGGATGAATTTTTAATCGACGATGATTTATTGCTTAGGGCACTGTCTGAATCGGTTATGTTTATCAAGACTCGTATTGTGACGTCAAAGCTTGCCCTTTTCAGGCCGCTTATCTACTTGTTTCTCGAAGACAAAATACTGTTTCTCGAAATAGTTGAGGCTGCTTCAGCTGTGCTTCCTCGAATGCAAATATCTCAAACTGACCAGGTGGTTCTCCAGGAGCCAGTGGACTCTCCTTTAACTGGATCGTCTTCTGCAAACAACGATACACATGACACCTCTTCAAGAAACAACTCGAATTTCGCCAACTTCTTGGGAGAAGAAACTTCGTACTTTGACATGAGTAATGCGTCACATGTGTACCTGAAGAAATTCCCAGACGATGATTTCAGTGATCTCATTGAGTACACCGATGGGTGTGATGAATTTGATAAGAACTTCATTCGGATTACTGATATGGCTGCAGCACGCAAACGTATCCTTCGTGTTCTTGTTCGAAACTTTATTACGTTGCCAAAGCTCAACATCCCCAAGATAGGTCTGCACAGACACGCCGGCTCGTGGTACTATATCCGCAACCTCTTTTTGGGAGTGGTGGTTCAGTTTTTACTTTACAAGAAAGTCCAAGAGAGTGTCATGAAGATGATGGCTGCAGCGACTGAAACACAACTGAAGCAGCAAGTGGAGCTTTTCGAGACACTCAGTGATGTGTTCAGTAGAGATGCTGTGAAAGCATCTTTGGAACACACACTTCTTATTATCAACTACTGGAAAGAAGAACGGAAGGACTGTCATATATATGGAGAGTACATTCAGAGGTGTCTCAAGAGCCTTTAGTGTGATTGACCTGCACCAGCGCAAAGACCGAGAGTCGCATTTTGCAACAAACCATAAGTAGCGAGCAGATTCCATTCTTGCTGATTAGCACATACGTGATCCATGAAGAGTGAAAACGTCAGCGAATCACAGCTACGTAACTGCGATTATGAAATAAAGGAGCAAGATCGGTACTTGCCTATTGCGAACGTGGCAAGAGTAATGAAACTGGCACTTCCCCAACAAGCGAAATTATCAAAGGAGTCGAAGGAATGTGTTCAAGAGTGCGTATCTGAATTCATTTCATTCATCACCTCGCAAGCCATTGATAGATGTACACTTGAGAAGCGTAAAACTCTAAACGGAGAGGATATTCTATGGGCAATGTTCACTCTTGGGTTCGAGCACTACGCCGAGACATTGAAGATCTACCTCGCGAAATATCGAGAGTTTGAGCAAATGGAGGCCGAGAGACGCCAGAGCTCCCGCAAAAGAAGGCCAAGGGCCGGTCAATTGTACGATTCTGAGAGTGATAGCGAGGTGATGAGCACGGAGAATTTTGAATTTGAAGATTCGCCAGAGGAACCGTATGTTAACTTCGAAGGCTTCAACTTTGCCAATTCCGCGTGAGCGCTCCGAATAAGTGGAATAAGTGGTGTCACAGGCGTTGGCCAAATCAGCCCAGTTGACGTGGAGTCAAAGTTCAAAAAAACCGCCGTCTGGCCTTAATCGATTTTCTCCGAAATAGACAGACCGTGCCTAATGCATATGGTTATACGATACGCACTTTCAGTCAATTTCATTCAATTTCAAGACATATCACATTCATATTAAGAGGAATGGACGCATGGTTAAGGCACCCAAAGCACCAAAAAGCTGATTGAGAAACGGAATGTGGCTCGAAAACGATCTGCATGCATTTGAGAATCTAGATGCCCGATCTTCAACGGGCATTTCCTGCGAAGAGACGAGGCACTGGAGGCAACCATGCAAGACATATGCGGCAAGCACCGTTAACGCGCCCCTTTCTCCTTTGTTAATTGGAAGAAAAATCCTCAGATGAAGCCGAACGAGGCTGGCGACATACATGTCGGCATATGAATAGTTGCGGCCGTCTTCACAGAACTGGGCCAGCGGAAACGTCTGAGAGTGTTGAATGATCATAAGACCAATTGGAGAGGTCAAAAAACCAAACGTCTACATATTATAGCTACCAATTCCTAAACCAGAATTTATCAGTTCGTACTTGAGATATACAAAGCACCTGCCGGACCCCACTTGTACAGAAGTAACCTTCGTCGCATTCTTGAAATAGGTTTTCATTGGTGTACGGATGCGAAAAGCCAAAAGCCCAGCCCACTAGGATTTTCCGAAGAATCACCAACACCCCACGAAATAGGTATTCAAGGAGAAGGTTCACGAACAATTAACTGAACTTTACACCTTTTCCATTTCTTTACAAACACCCGTACACCAACACACTTTTCCCCTCCTCCCTGAGTCCACTCCCTTCTGGCAGAAGCAAAACCTCAGTAATCCTCAGGAGGTCCTTGATCCAGGCAGCCTACCACCATGTTGAAGACATTCCGCAAATCCAAGCGGCTGTCCAACTCACTGAATTCTTCCAAACACTCAATCTCACGTGTGACTTCAACTCAGTACACAACCGACGAGTTGGACCTGGTGTTGAAATCTCCCAAGAAGGTCATCAAAGCATTATATGACTACCTGCCCCAGGGTCCAGGTGAGCTCCGTTTCAACAAAGGCGACTTCTTCCATGTTCTTGGTGATGTTGAGACCGAAACAGAAGGTGAGGGCTGGTACGATGCCACGAATCCAGCCACTCAGCAACGAGGAATGGTTCCAATGTCTCACTTTGAGGTTTTCAACCGTACAAGGCCTGCCAACCCAGACCCTGGTCACAGCATCGAGCAGAGTAATCCAATTAACGCCAAGTTACACCATGTAGCGGCAGCTGGAGGCAAACAATCCAACCAAACTCTTTATGGAGTAACATTGTATGACTTCAAGGCTGAACGTGAAGATGAGTTGGACATTGTTCCTGGAGAGAATTTGGTCATCTGCGCCCACCATGACTACGAGTGGTTTATTGCCAAGCCAATCACTCGTTTAGGTGGTCCTGGCCTAGTGCCTGCGCTGTATGTTAAGATCATCGACATGATGCTGACTTCTCGTAACCTACAACCGGATGACGATGTTGTGTCGGTGATCAATCACTTCAAGATTCCCACCGTCGAGGAATGGAAAGATCAGACTGCAAAGTACCAAGCACTGACTATCCCATTGGGCCACATATCCAACTCTTCCACCGCAGTAATGTCTTCAAATTCACAATACTTTCAGAAAGATACGCTGGGCTCCAACCGCTCACTGTTAACGCTGACTCGTACCACCATTGTGGAGGCTTCAGTGGACTCCTACCACTTGGAGCATGGCCGCTATCAATACTTGGTGACGGCAAGGCTCTCCAACGGAAAAACTCGCTACTTGTATCGGTTCTACCAGGACTTCTACGACTTGCAGGTCAGGCTACTCGAGCTCTTCCCCTACGAGGCCGGAAAAATCGAGAACTCCCGCCGTATTATCCCATCTATTCCTGGTCCTCTCATCAATGTCAATGATTCAATTTCTAAATTGCGCAGAGAGAAGTTGGACTACTACTTGCGCAACTTAATTGCCTTGCCGCTGCATATTTCGCGCTGTGAAGACGTATTGGCATTATTTGAGGTTATCAATAACGGCTTTGATAAGGAAGTCACTGATAATAAGGCTGACCGCTCTTCCAAGCCAATTAAGCAGCAGTCGAACTCTCAGCAGGACAGACTCTCACAATACTCCAACATGGCTCGCCAAGGTACCTCTACCCCACCGCTGCTGGATTCTCCTTTGCAGAGATCTACGTCATCCTCTTCCACCAACTTGCTACACCAGACTGCCCCAGAGAAGCTGGCGAAAGTGAAGGTCAAGTTCTACTACGAAGACGACATATTTGTGTTGCTCCTTCCTGTTAACTTGCGTCTCCAAGACTTGAAGACAAAATTGGTACGTCGGCTTGGCCTTGAGTCCGAGGAAGGAAATGGTTCCGTTTACTTGTTCCTCAAACATGACTATGACGAGTTCATGGACAACAATAATGCCACATCAGAAGTGCTTGCGCCTGAGTTACGAGAAAGACTCTTCACATTGGAGATTGATGACGACACAAAGTTCCATGGCCTCTTGTATGATAAGTGTAAGGTTGTGATTTTGTCTGGGTGAGGCTAGAATATCTAGTAAATCTTAGGCCAATTGAGGTTCAACCAGGAGTTCACCATCAACAAAAAGAAAAAAAAAAAGAAAAAAAAATAGAAGAATCTTTGTCGGGTATTCTCATCACATGGTGTTGGTATCCAATCTAGCTGGATACAACTGTGTTTGGACAGCCAAGGTTCTATGTATGTATTATATATATAATTTGGGCAGGAGTTCAATAGATCTTCGCGGTTACCTGTGCAGTAACATAACAATCAATATAGACACAGCCATCAACATAAGGAGCTCCATGGCTAAACCGAGAAAGCCGACTCTACCATTGACCTCAACTAATTCCGATTCTGATCGTATAGTTACGTCTAAAGTGTGGCAGTTGATCAATGCACTCAACCTGCGACCGGGATCAGAATCCTTATCTACGCATCCTAAGTCTAAGGACGAAACTGAGAGTACAGGTCTAGACGCTACCAAAGGAACAAGACGCCGTAAATTGAAGGCGAAGTCACAGGTAGTGAAAACTGAATCACCTGCAAAAGTTGTTGAATCACCCAACAAGAGGACGAAAGGTTCAAGAGGTCAAATCATTAAATCCCTACCGATCAAGTCAAACGGAATCGGGCAACAATCGCAGACCACACCACTTGAACTAGAGCAAGTAAAACATGAGGATTCAATTCTCACCAAGCACCTACCGAAGAAGACTCCCGCGAGAACTGAAGTGAGGAGGTCACAAAGGAGTAGGACCAATCATTTCAAGAAAGTGGAACAAGAGGAGTACTCTGAAAGAGTACTTGCTGGGAGATCAAGTAAAATGAAACTTCAGAACCCTGGAAAAGTTAGGGCTCCCTTGGGAGAGATTGGGATTCGTCGAACAAGACAAAACACTAGTTTGGATGGAATTATATTCGATGATTCAATTTTGAATGCTAGGACCAAGAGGAGTAAGTCTCACTCAACACGAAAATCTCAAGAGATTCACGAAGTAGTCAAGGAAGATCTAGAAAGTCACAAGTTCGTGAAGAAGAGCCTAGCAAGCGAAAAGAATTCTCCGGGCCAGAATGGTCCTCCAGGCAAAAAAGGAGGCCCAAGTCAAACAGATCCTCTAATTCAGAAAGACATCGCAGTTCAAAAAATCATTACTGAACTGGATAAGAATGAATCGTTCGAGGCATCTTTTCTCAGGGTCAAATTGCCTGAAGTATCGAGTATCATTTCCCTGAATGAAAATGCAGAAAACCTGAACTTTGAGCTTGCGAAACTGGAGAGAACCTTTGTGAGTCTACCGCGCATTCCAATCAGTCTTCTTGTAAACGAAAAGGACTCGATTGAGACAACAGTAGAGAATACGGGACAACTTTTGGTAGTGGAGAAAGAGCAAGTGGACGTAGCATCCTTATTGACCGAGAAGGGAACGGAGGTAACAGCAAAAAAAATTGTCAATCAAGAAGCACCCGAACTGAGAGACGGGAAGGAGTACGAGGATTCAAACACAGAAGCCCCTCTTCGGAATAAAGCGTCCACCCCGCTTCAATCTAACCATGGCTACAATTCAGATGCATTTGTGAATAAACGAAAGAAGAGATTCAAAAGATATGAAAAGTCTCACCGCAGAGTCATCATTAACCCATCTTCCGAATCTGAAGCTAGCCTCTCCTCTCTGCTGGAAAGCGAGGCAGATTCACAGAAGGTGGAGTTCGTGGGGAACGGAAGTGTTGATTATACAAATTTGGAAAGGCTGATGATTGAAGAACTCGTGCGAGACCAAACACTGCTTGAAGCTCAGCGTCCAATCGACATTGACGATGAAGAAGACGACAATCAAGAGGTGGATGCTGATGGAACAGTCGACATAGAGGAGAAGGGAAATGAAGTTCAAAGAGAAGTAGGAGATTGTGATGGGCAAGAAAAGGAAGCTGTGTTGCTCAAAGCTGTTTTGCAGGAAGATGAAAACACTAAAGAAAAACAAGTTACAAACGACTCTGATGAAAATGAGGATATATTGCCAGTGGATGCATCGACTGTTGAGCATATTTTCATCAATAAGCATCACTCCAAGCGTCGCAAAATTAACCAGAAGAGAAAGAGCACCGCGAGAAAGCTATTTCGTGAACAAAGAAACAAGCAGTACGGCAATGAGCATGGAACACCTCAGCTTACACTTCAGCCTACGGATACAGCTGCTCCTCAACCTGTTACGGTAAAGCTTTTCGTCCCAGAAGATGATGAAGCACCTGAAAAAGTTCAAGTTCATGCATTAGCGGATAAATCTGAGGATTCCAGTGCAGCTGCTCCTGAGGGTACAACACTTTCTGTCAAGAGCGAGAGCATAATCCAAGAGACTCAACAAGCATCACTAGAGGTAATATCAAACAGAAATGGCGATGGCAGAGGTCCAGCCACAAGAGCACTATCTTATTCTCTTCGCTCTCCACCACCAGAGAAGATCCTTGCCGAAAAATCACCAACCATACAACGCACTCAGGTCCCGAACTCTTCGCCACCACATATGGGCGGAACCTTTAATGCCGATGCACTTAGAGCAGCATTTGGGGCGCCATTGGCAACTCTGACACAATATTTATCGCAGGCTGAACCAAATTTCACCAACCCACAAGTACTGCGATCCTCACATGGAGTCAATTCCTCAGATCACATCCTCATTCCAAATTCTTCATATTCGATGTCAGAAAAATCGCAGAATTTGGCCGATACAAGTGGTTTGGCAATCAACAGCTCACTGAATAGCAGATCTTCGTTCAATAAGCTGACGTCCACGCCTCTTCGCAAAAGTCGTGGAACGCAGACAGAGAATCGTGAACCATTCACTTTGAATGCCCTGCCTATTTCATCGAAGATTTATGCTCCAAAAGTGCAGAAGATTAAGCTTATACCACTCTCAAAAGAGGACAAGCCCGCTCCACTTCAGACATTGGCCGAGCAAATCCGAGAACGGTTCCAGAAAGCTGGTAATGTCTATGTAGGTTTTGTTGATGAAGCTGACTCGGAATAGTTGGGTTCTACAATCTACTTGTATTATACTAGGCACCGGGGTACTAATTAGGGCTAGTTAATTCTAGGAAAATTAAAACTCACAAAATTATCAGATATTTCAAAGTGTCAGATCAATTTCGAATAAGGCCACACTTCGTGTACATAGTAGGTATATAACGTGGTGCTCCGCAATCGCTATTTCTAATCTGTTACTACATTTCCCATACAAACTCCAAAAAGTCAATTGCACTAGTTTCCACTGCAAATGATCTCTCCAAAGTATTCATTGACCCATTACTACCATTCCGCTAAGGCACTCGCCGCTAAGCTGGTTATTGCACCACACGTTGTTAACTTGTATTTAGACTACAACTGTCCATTCTCAGCCAAAATTTACTTCAAATTGGAGAAAGTCATTCCTGAATTACAAAAAAAGCACCCCAGCGAGTTCCAGTTTGTGTTTGTTAATGTTGTACAGCCATGGCATCCAAACTCGGTATTGCTCCATGAATACGCATTGGTTGTGGCACAATTATTGAGAGCCACCGATCCAGAGAGATCTAATGGATTATTTTGGTCGGTTTCCGAAGCATTGTTTCACAACAAAGAACAATTCTATGACTCCGCCACTGTGTACTTGGGTAGAAACGATATCTACAAGAAGATCAATGACGTTGTGTTTGAAACTGTGGATTTGCCCCTCAGAGTAGAAGATGTTTTGGAAAGGTTGGAAATTTCCTCTGCGTCAGACCCCACAGAGGCTTCTAACGGAGGAAACGATGCTACGGTTGATGTCAAGTATTTCACTAGATACTTGAGAGGAGTGGGGATTCATGTCACTCCAACTGTGAGTGTCGATGGAATTGTTAACGATTCCATTTCGAGTGGAACAGAAGTAGAGAAGTTGATTGAAATTTTCGAGACTTATTTGTGAATTCGAAATGCTGGCACCTTTTCAAAGTTGTGAATATTGAGATGCCGGCGTGAAGGTTCTATTAATATAATTAAAATCTTGCCTTGCGTATTTTGAAAGTGTAACCGGTATTTGTTGGTCCTAAATCAACATTATAGTAATCAATGGATCAACATTATAGTAATCAATGGACAGAATACTGAAAATAGCACACAATATTGAGTGAATTGAACGTTTTATTTATCTATTTGCTATGGCAAATTCGAACTGTGGGGGAGTTTTTTTTTAACATAATATTAGAGTTTTTGAGAGGTACAGGGGTTTACTAACATTTTGAGAATATAATGTTTATAAGCAGGCATCCTTCATAATCACCGCCGGCCTAGTATAGTGGTTAGTACAGTTCGTTGTGGCCGAACAAACCCAGGTTCGATTCCTGGGACCGGCATATTTTTTGAGGTCACCGATCTTTTTTATTTCCTCTCAGTCCTGCCCTAAAGGTTACCCGCACTTATCATATCATACATTTCGCAGACTTATTATTCACCTAAAAAAAATTTATACAACATTCTCTTCCTAAAGTGTATGTTACTTCTCTTCTGTTTATGGGATGAAATCTTGATTCGTGTTGCTTGAAGATTACTCAATGTAAGCCACAAATAGACTACAACGGTATCTGAAGAAAACAGTATAGAATTACTAAAACCTTCATACTAACATCTTAGAATTATGGAAAAACGAAAAAGCCGATCGCTAGCGTCAATATACCGTAAGCCTCTTCCCGTATCTTTGTCCGTGGATGAGGAAGGACAGTTGCCCCCCTTGATTGTCCACAATCCGCTTTCGTGGGTTTATCTTCTCTGCCAAATGGCGCGTATTTATGTACAAAAGCCTCAGCAAATGTCAATTCCGATGATTCCAGTGGAAACTTATAGGTCAGGAGGGATGGTGACGTTTGCTGTGCGACAGGAAGCCGACATGGAAAAGCTCTGGAAGGAGGGTTTCTTCGGTAAAGGTACTCTCTCTAGATCGGATCCATCTTGGAGACAACGAGTACTGCGTAGGCTTAAACTAGACAGTGGCACCAACTCGGACGTGAGCAATGAGGAAGTGACCCGAGTTAGGCGAGAAGAGCGGAAGAAGTTCAAGGAACTTCGTAGTGTTTCTCAGAAGTATGAGATGATGGAGCGCCAGAATAAATTAGCAGACGAAGATCGCACTAAATGGGAGCAGATCAAGGTTCAATTGGAGGAGATGAAGAATTGGAAGCAAGACTTCAAGGTGGAGGCTCTAGAGGAGGAACAGATACGGAAGGAAGATTCTCAGTTGTTGAAGAATGGAAGTTTGAAAGAGAACTTGGAGTTTGTGCAATTACAGAAAGTGGAAGTTGTATTTCTTTCGTTGATGGGCGTGGTAAAGGTGACCAACAACAGCAACACTCAGGATCTGGAAAAATCGCTTACCTTCTCACAGATGCTCACGCTATGTTGCGGACAACCTCATCCTCAGAGCAAGTTCATGCTCGATTACGTGGTTTACCATCATTTCCGAAGCTTGGGCTGGTGTACAAGAAGCGGGATCAAATTTGGATGTGACTTCCTCCTATACAAGAGAGGTCCTCCGTTTATGCACGCAGAGTATGGAGTGATGGTTATCAATAGTGATGGACAATGGAAGTCATGGGAAGATTTCATGGCGGTGAGCCGCGTGGTGGGAGGAGTGCGGAAGACAATGGTTTTAGTTTTTGTTGAAAGTCCGCTGGCGGAACAATTCAACAGGGTTTACAGGGATGACATGGAGGAGACAGATTTTGTCCGGTTATTAAGTATGTATAAGGTTACTGAGATGATCAGCAAAAGGTGGCTGCCCAGTCGGACAAGAGATTAGAATAGGAATAATAAGTTGAGAATGCAGAGCTGTACAATTTAAGGAAGAATGTATGTGAAAGAATTGACGCACAGAGAGAAAAGAATATAGAGCATTAGATTCTTGTAAATGACAAACGTGATAAAGACCTTGAAGCCAAACAAATTGGTAATTCGCCCGGCCATCAAGTGTGCATAAAACTCGCAATTCCGGCATGGCAGTCACATCACTTGTCCTGTCATACAGGACCGACAGAAACAAACTTTCTATACAGCATTCTGGCCGGGCAAAAATTTCAGATAAAAATCAAAGAGGTAAGTTAGTTTCACATTTTTGAATCTTTTCATTCAAAAACAACCATTAAATCACCTCTTTTCAGTCATATCTAGTAGTACAGACATTCTACTGGCATGCGTGATATGCAGTACAAGAGAAAAAAAGTAACACGCGCGATCTCCAGCATTATATAAAGACATCCATAACCCGCACCAGGTGTGCTCGGTCTATGCACTCCAATCTCTCATGGCCGATATCAGTACATTAATCAATCCTCCCGACGAGGTAGAACAGAAGCCTATAGTGGTACCGAAAGCCGTGGCACGCACTGAAAAGGCCGTCAAGAAAGAGAAGAAGGAGGTGAAAGAAGAAACCAATGACGATTTCACCAACGACACTGAGGATGCCAAAGTCAGCCAAGACTCCATTCTACTGTCGTTTGAGAAGATTAAGACACACTTCCCAGCAGCTCGAATCAAGAAGATCATGCAACTGGACGAAGATATCGGAAAGGTCGCACAGGCCACGCCGGTGGTGGTGGGCCGTGCACTTGAGATTTTCATGGCCAATTTAGTGGAGGCCGGCATTTACGAAGCTAAGAAGGCCGGAGTTCGTCGAATCTCGGCGCAGCATATCCGTACGGCAGTGGAAAACACCGAACAGTTTGACTTTTTGGTGGACGTGGTGTCGAAGTATCTGTCAGCAAAGAATTAGGACAGAGTGTATAGTAGATGTATAATAGATAATGGGATAATGTTGGTGCACGGGTGTGATGTAGAAGCAACTATGTAAGATGACGTGGAGAGGAGAATCTGGTAGGAATAGATCGAGAATTGAATAGAAGTTTCGATCAACATTAGTAAGATTTTTGATCTGGAATAGTCGGATCAAGTCGGAACGGTTTAGATTGGATGATCATAATTAAATTTTCCTTTTTTAGATATGTTCCCCCATTTTTCACTACGGCACTTATCACTGTCGAAAGGTTCCATGACGATGTGCCTTTTTAACTATGTGCCTGCCTCGCTGCCTCATTGTCTTCGTGTTCTCTTTAGCTACCAAATCTCCATGAACATAGAGCAGTTCTAAATGTTAAAACACTCAACTTGAGGCTTTGGAGAGCTCTAATTGGCCATATTTCTCATTTCCCCTTTCCTGTCGCTTTCCCACCTTCATTTTTATAAGTTCCCAACCCCCTTACTATATCGTCTATCTCCTGCACAATGTACCGCAATAGACTCCATATCATATAAATAGCAAGCGTCCCCACATGGAAAATACCCCCACTACCTTGAAAACAATGGTTCTCAACAAATCTCATACTAGCTTGGGCTCCAGAAAGTCATCTTTCTTCAACTCATACCAGTTGGCCCACCCTCCTCAGCCAGATGTCTACTTTGTCGGTGTAGATGTTGGTACCGGTTCTGCCAGAGCCTGTGTTATCGACACCAACGGTGTTATCTTGGGTCTTGCCGAAAGACCCATTACGCGCCACCAGTTGCGTCCCAACTTCATCACTCAGAACTCTACTGAGATTTGGAACGCTATTTGTTTCTGTGTGAAGTCGTGTTTGAGAGACTCTGGAGTGGATCCATCCGATGTGTTTGGAATTGGCTTTGATGCTACATGTTCGTTGGTGGCCATTTCGGAGTCAACGGACCAGCCAGTTGGAGTTGGTCCCGATTTCTTGGATCTGAAGGAGAACATCATCTTGTGGATGGACCACCGTGCTGTTGACGAGACTAATGAGATCAATGCCACGGGTGATAAGGCTTTAAAGTACGTGGGTGGCCAGATGTCCATTGAAATGGAATTGCCCAAGATCAAATGGTTGAAACACAACAGACCAGGAGGTTTAGATGACTTGAAGTTCTACGATTTGGCTGACTACTTGACCCACAAGGCTACGGGCTCAGAAGCCAGATCCTTTTGTTCTACCGTGTGTAAACAGGGCTTTGTGCCCATTGGCGTGGATGGCTCAACTACTGGTTGGTCCAAGGAATTGTTAGAGCAAGTAGGATTGCCAGAGTTGGTGGCCAACGACTTTCAGAAGTTGGGAGGAGTTCCCGGCAAGAACGGAACGTTTTTGAGTGCTGGAGACCACGTTGGAAAACTTACCCAGAAGTCTGCTGACGACTTGGGTTTGACCACTGAGTGTGTGGTTGGAAGTGGTGTAATTGACGCTTACGCTGGTTGGATTGGTACTGTCGCCG
>Ga0160505_100739_pt1 | contig 17120 bp, 19 predicted proteins | sample DIDeMG_FD_108225 | JGI IMG/M metagenome (GOLD analysis project Ga0160505, IMG submission 108225) | Enriched chicken feces microbial communities from UW Madison campus, WI, USA - DID2874_E49_Stillage MG | ecosystem: Host-associated > Birds > Digestive system > Large intestine > Fecal ... | reverse complement strand
TTCCTCCAGTCAACTTTGGCTTCTTCCGCGCGTTCCCGGCGTCATCGCCTGCGCGTTTCGCCCCCGCGGCCCGCTTGCCCTCGTCGTACATGTCGTGCACTGGCCGCCCGCAAAGCTGCATAAAGCAGTTATTACCCAAGGCGAGGAAGATGGATGTGTTGAGAAAGACATGTCTGAACGCGGCATCTCCGATTCTATAGTCAGCTTTCGGAAGCAAACCCAGCTTACCTTGAGCGCAGGATCTCCCAGGTTTGACCTCGCAGTATCGAGCTCGCGCTGCCGACGTGGAGGTTCTGAGCTATTGCTCGGGTGCTGTTGTCGTAGGCAGAGTATCGATTCTGAATGTTAGAGGTGAGAAAGGCAAAGGCAGGAAGACAGTCTGGTTGTCGAGAGACGTGGCCTTCCCTCGCTCCACTTACCGCAGCTCCATTCAGCAACACGTCCTTGCTGCCCCTCAAGTCATCCAGCAGCCCATCAATGACGCGCTGCTGCGACTCGTCAACACCATCAAATGGTGGGACGGGACGCGTGTTGTGCGGTGCACACATGGCGCGGGTCACGAGGTGCCGATACTCGTCGGGATCCGAGTGGTACAGGACCCCGTCAAGGCCAGACAGGTACGACTCGAGCGTGAGCAGGCGCGAGTAGTACGCGGACAGCGTCTTGTGTCGCACTGTCTTCTGATCGCGAGGAGCGGCCCCTGCGTCGTCATCAATGTCCATCTTGGACAATAAGAGACAGTATGATTAGTATCAATGGAGGGAAAGTCGAAGGAAGAGAAGACAGAGTTGACGCGACTGATTTGCAGTGGAGGAACGGAGTGGAGGTTTGTGCGGATTTTGCTTCCGCTTTTGTTTGGTTCCAGTCCCCTCGCCATCAAAGACGGAAAGACTGCTGAGTTAAGAGCGATAGCTTGTCAGGCTACAAGAGTGGCACTACATAGCAGAGCCCACCTCTTCCAATGCATGCACCTACCCCCCGATATTGACTCAATTCACAAAAGCGCGCGGGAACGCCCGAGCCTCGTCTGGCCTCGTCCCTCCCCTGCTGACCGCAGCCTGCGAGATGAACGGAGTGACCAACCATGCCGCTGACCAACTGGGACTCCGCCTTTCCTCCTTATCCGCATCCTCAGCAAGCTCATGCAGAAGAGCGCGAAGAGCAAGCTCATCTCCCAGAATTGACGTCGTTTAACACGTCGCCCCCGGATCACACACATTATCCCACTTTTCGCTCGGACCCTGACATTTTGCCGCTGGTCTTACTGTTTCGGAGGTCTCACTTAGGCTTGCTTTCGCGAGGCGTCAGTTTGAATCTCAGCGTGGCTCAGTTTCCGAGGTGGTGTTTCCCTGCGAAACGCCCTGCGCCTGACTTAATTGCTGCCAACTTCGAGACTGTTTTTGCCCTTGCCGCTTCGATAGGCACTACCCGCCCGAAGGATTTCTCATTGCCCTCTCCGCTGTCGTTGGGCTCTGCAATCGTGCATGACAGCTTGCTGGAGCTCTGCAGATAAGAGAAGAACAAAGTCGTTGTGGACAAAATGTGACACGTGATTCAGGAAGACGCCCTAAAGGGACTGCTGGAATCACGACTTATGACAGTCCCAGGATAGTGCTCTAGTAGCGCTCGCGCGTTCAACTTTTCACGCTTGCTTCGAGGTGAGCGTTTGAACCATTGTGTGGGACAGCTTCTGAGATTCGGCGCTACGGCTGCCACGGTGCCTGTGTTCATTCCTACCTCTCTTAGAGCGTTTTTATTGTCTTTATTCTGTGATTGTACGATTCCGGGCTTCAGGAGGGCGTCTGCGTTGCGGACCACGCCATACACGTTGTAGCATGTTGTGTGGATTCCAGCGTCCGTTTCCAGGCTTGCATCTAAGCGAGTGGTGGAATAACAACCTCGTACAGCAGTATCCCAAGCCTACACGTAATACGTTTCAGGCCATGTCCGTGTTAACCGCCTTGAACATTTGTTCTGCACAGACATCTTAACGGCGTGACAGACGCGTTGTTCTGCAGACCTTGGACAAAGGACTCTCGTTTTCTTGAGATTGTCCTGTAAGGTGACGGGTGAGGCGCTCGATAGGCAGCCAAGACTGAACAGAAACAACAAGTCCCTGTCAGCGGCTCAGTCCTCGGTGGACAGTAACTCGCTTCACCTGCCTCGTTGGGCGATCTAACAAGAAGGTGAGCCAAGGTCCACTGTGTAGTATTATCGTTTCATAGAGTTCTCGAATACCAGAGACAAGGCAGAAAAGAAAATAAAGACAAAATCGGAGAACTACAAATAAAAGCTGATAAACGAAACACAAAATTAAATGATTAAAAAATCAAGGACCTAGACCCTCTTCGCTCGATGCCGAGGTGACATGGAAAGATGTGAAGAACCAGCAAAGCAATAGTGAACAGCGAGGCATAGAGACGAAAGGCCATGAAAGTCGAGAACAGGAGAGAACAAGACAAGAAGGACTACTCCCTCTTGCTTAGGGGCCCACCGACTCGAAAATGGGGCGGGTGTTGCCGCTCGTGAGCGGTTTGATTGGTGGTCTCCACGGGGAGCTGGGCGGCCAACAGCCTTGGCGATGGTGTTCTATCAGATCAGCTCCCTTTCCGCGCCGGAAGCGTAGTCGTCCACCGATGGCAGCAGGTCTCCCGGATCCCTCTCCCAGAACTCGAGTCCGAGCGACCTCAGCCACGCGAGTTTGGGCGAGATCGAGCTTGACCCTAGCGAGTTCGGTCTGGGAGCCAGAGTCTGGCGGTCCGCGGCATAGTCTTCCAACGCGGCCCACTGCCTCCGGCTGAGCGCGCCCGGGTCCGTCGCGTGGCGCACAATCTGCTTGCGTATCTCGGGCGGGAGGTCGAGCAACGTCAAGGACGAGGTGTGGCCCTCGGAGATGGACGCAGGCAGAAGAAGGGCGCGAGCGAGGGGCAGCGCACGTGGCGCAGTGTCATGGAGGCGCTGTCGGAGCTCCCTGTTGCGCGCACAGACGGGAGGCAGCTCGATTCGGTGCATAGGAGGCAGGTATCCCCCAACCTCCAAATTCGTGAGCCTCACGTTGTCCTTGACGCCGTCGATAACGGTTCCCACATCGTTCGGATTCAGCTGAGTGTGGAAATGCCGGAGTGAAGCGCGGTTCAGAAAGTCGACAAGCGCTGGAACCATGTCGGGAGGAGTGTATTCGGAACAATAGACGTTCAATGCTCGGAGACTAGGAAGGTTGAGATTGGAATAGAGCGCTGCGTGCTGCTGTTCACCGACGAGAACGGTTGGCGTCTCCGGTTCAACACGGGAGGTGACGACTTGCTCGTCATCGCCGACTTCGGATTCTTCGTCCGCGCTGTACTCTCCGGATACGAACGAGAGCGAAACGTCCTCCAGCGTGGTCTTGTTGAGAGCGTTGGCGATCCTTGCTCCATACATGGGCAGATGGAGGTGGAGATACTTCGACTCGGGTCCAAGCGCAGACACGGCGTCGACGATACAGTCGACAAGTTGTGGAGGTGTACGTTCGGCTGAACGCGCTAGGGAAAGAGTCAGCCGCTGAGAGCGGCATGACCGTACAAGGTCGGCCAGTTTCCTGCAGGCGTCCCTGGAAAGTGGACTGTGGAAGTACACCATCACGTCGGCCAAGGGCTTATCGCGTAGGGCTAGAAGCAATGGATCAATTCCAGCTCCCTTCAATGTCACGTTTGCCCGTTGCTCAAAGTCGTCCATGCTTTCGTGGCTGCCAGGTGACCAAAAGTCGCTGCAGCCGACTTGAAGCTTGCTCAAGCCCGGTGCTCGGGCGAGAATTTCAGGTAAGGCAGAAAGCGCTGCTGCCGGTCCCTCGATGACTAGCTCTTCCAAGGCTGGAATATCGAGCGTGTCCCAGATGGCCTTCATGGGAACGGCTGGAGAGGAACTGGACCAGGGAACCTTGACGCGCAGCATAATGATCGGGCATTGGTTGAGTAGCTGAACCATCGTGACCGCCGAAGATATCTACACGGTCAGTTTTGGACCATTGGAATACAAACGAACCGTCACCAGTTTGCCGTCGATTTCATGCCTGGGATCGTTTGGCCAGCCGACGTGGTACCAGCCTTCGGCGGAATGTCTATCGCTAGGGTACCGCACAGACTTGCAGAGTGACAAGACATCGTCCAAGGCGGTGCGCTCGAGGGCTCCACGAGGCACAAATGCCAGCTGGAACGCAAAGGATATCGTGACTGACTCTGTCAGAATGTTCAACTTCTTATCACTTTCAGTACCCACTTGAGGCTTCTTGAGTCTCGATAGAACCCGGGGGCGACATGGTTGATGTAGAGCCCGTCCGCAAAGAGCCCTGTTGTGCAGAGTAGCTCCCCGTACAAGCTGTAATCTGGAAAAGCAACAATACACGGTGGATAGTCAAACAATAGGAATAGATGGCATGATGGGCGTGGGGTCCTTTGTCAACATCACGCTCAGGCCTCTCATGGGCACCGCCATTCTACGAGCAGTGAGACATCAACACAGTGTCACGTGACATTGCGGGGCTCCAGTGCCACAAGGGCACAGTCGAGAAGGACACAGATCTGCGGACGTGTGCAGAGAATCCTGCTCCTATCATTAGACAATGCTTTGTCGACTGCTCTTTAACATTATCAAGAGAACATCTAAACGACACGACGCTCCCCGGTCTTCTCGCACCTGTGATTACCATGGCCGCGCACAATCCCGAGGAGGATGAGGCGCTCGGTGGCCAATGTGAGTGCTACATCCGGTGTGGCAACAGTCTGCTGACGGTATCGACAGTCGATATAATCTTTCGTGTCCAGCTTGCCGCAGGACACAGTTCGGAACAGGAAGACGCATCTAAAACCCCATTTGACGCCGTTCTAGCTCGATGTATGGATGGGAACGAGGTCCGCTCCTGCCTGAACGCTTATCGTGGATGGACTTCAAGCGTGTCCCGAAGCGAAGGATCTCCGGAAGATGAGGCGTTGCTGCGCTGGATCGAAGGCTATCAAGTTTCGGTGTGTCTGCACCATGCCGTCCTTGATGACTGACGGCAGATGTCTGCCATTGTCGGGATGATACAACTACTCAACAAATGTCCCATCACGGTGCTCGACCTGCAACCTCCGAACCCCCGCAGCCGCGGCCCTATCATCTCACACGCCGCCGAACCTGCATCCATGAAAGAGTTCTGCAATGCGCTAAATATCCCGACGCTTCGAAAGCTAAATTGGCACGGGCCGGCATCAGTCCTGGCGCAGGTTGCGGGACTGATCTCTCGCGCGCCGTGCTTGGACGAGCTCACTGTCAGCTGTAAGATTTCCGAGCCCAGACCCAAGATCTTGGCGTCCGGAAACATCGAAGCTCTCTGCGCCGTCCTCAGCAAGTGCTCCATGTCCAAAGTCTATCTGAGAATTGGAGATCACCTTTACCCAGCAGCCTGCCGCTACCCTGCGGACTTCGTCCGGTCGTCTAACATCCTCAAGCTCTCCCTGAGTCTCAATAAGGTCGCAGGTGCCGCACCACTGGACGCCGCAGCCTGTATCGTCGACGCTATATCCGAGGCAGGGCCCGATATGAAGACCCTGGAGCTGTCTCTGCCCCTGGATGCGATACGATTGGCAAACTCCCTGAACAAGACAACTATCGAAACGCTTGCGCTTTCCTTCGCAGACAACGAAGGGTACCAGTCTCCGCTCGACAGAGATCCTGATAGCTTAGAGGATGAGGATACTAGGGCCGGCGATAAAGGCTATGGGCTCTATGAACCCAGCGACGATGGAGGTAACGCTGATTCGGGGAGCGACGACGGCGCCGAGGACGAGAACAAACACGCTGTTGATCCAATCAATGCCCCAGATGCGGTCTGCAACGTAGCCCTATCGCAACCGGTCCGTCTGCTGTCGAACCTCAACCTTCCCACACTCCGAGAGCTCGAGCTTGTCAACAAATATGATGAACGCATGAGCATCGTTCCAGCACTCCTAGATTTTCTAAAGCGTACTCCACTCACGGACCTTTTCCTTACTCTCAAGCTACCTCACGACGAAATCAAGGCAGTGGTCGACGGCCTCTCGGATAACGTGACGCTCACTGGCCTGTTCATCCCCTCCTACGTCTTCGGCTACCGGGTCCCCGTCTGCGTGAGGAATCGACTTCTCAAGAAGCGGCTAGCCGACACAGCGAGCCTGGCGCTACCTATAGCCCGTGCCCTGCTTTTGCCCGTGACCGTATCTCAGAACTCAACCTCTACCTTCCTCCACGACCTTCCACTCGAGCTACGTTGCCGGATTTTGCGCTACGCGACCGACCCTGGCGCCCTTAGCAGGAGGCAGTGGGCAGCGTTGGAAGGATACGCGGCGGACCGTAGTACTCTTGCACCAAGCTCGATCTCTTCCCAATGCGCGTGGGTGAAATCACTTGGGCTCGAGCACTGGGAGAGGAATGAGGGAGATGTACTCCCGTCTGTGGAGTCTGTAGCGTCTATGTGAACCATGCGTTGGCTGTTGGCCGTGGCTGTGATATCGTCAATTGCACGCTTATCTGGGGCCCTGAGGACCCATCGTGTTGTGACCAACACAACCCAGGATGCTTGCAACGGGCTGCACCTTGCAGCACGGCCATTGTATCCCAGCCACAAGCTGTCGCCAGTCTCCAAACCCCAAGTCACGTAGCCCATCGCTGCAATCCTCACTTGTTCGTCCGTATCTGCTGAGTGACACAGAATCGAGCTTGGGTTAGCTGACCTGCATGGATGAGATGCACCCTGAACCTTGATGTCAGGAACCATGATTAAGCGACTGGGAAGAGGCATCAAAGTGGGTAGGACAGTCCCCGTCCCAGTAGCACACCAGACAGCACAGCAACGGAGGTCCGGAGAACGTCTGCTCTACTCTGCATTCTTAAACTCGTTCGAGAGCAAGTTAATGCTGCCCCCGACTTAAGTCTCGGCTCAGGTTTCATGTGCTCCGCCGGCGGAGTCAAAAATGGCTCACTTGGGTCAAGTCGAGGCTGACCGCTAACCTTATGCGGACTTGAGGATTAAGCTCAAGGTCGACGACCACCTCCAGCGGACTTGGTTTCCATGTTGGTTGGTCTCTTTGTAACGCTATCGCTAGTCCGCACATTGTTACTTTTGTCATTGATAGTTGCCGGCGGAGCACAGCATAGGGAAACCAATTGGGTCCGCGAACGTAGCCGCTCGACACCGTATAATCAACAGCGACAAACACTCTCAGCTCCCCATCTTCCGCTGCATGAATAGACCTCCGCCGGACGCCGGTCCTTCCTTTGGCCAAGGGCATGCTATTCTGAGGCGCTTGGCAAACGAACCGCGGTTTGGCGGGCAGAGCCGCGGCCTGCCTAGCGGTCACCATTCATTACGCTACCTTGTGGCCATTCATTGAAGCCTAGCGGCCATTCATGGCACTAGTGATCCAGAACGGCCCGTCGTAATACAACTCTCATGCCTACTTAAAGACTCACAATGAGGCCTTTTCGGAGTCTACATCTTCATCAACGTCACTCACAAGATGAAGTGCGCCATTATCACCACCGTCCTCGTCTCCCTCACGGGAGTCCTATCCTCTGCGGTCACCCCGTACCGCCGCGACCTCTTCACATACAAGGTGCGCTCCCTGTCTGAGGCCGAGAAGCGCGCTCAGGCAAACGACATTGCGCGCTTCGAAGAGCGATACCTCCAGTCAAGGACCTGGCGGCTGCCCAACTCGACGGTCAAGCTCGTAGGCTTCCAGCGTGCCAACCTTGATGAGAGGGACCTCGACGAGATCGAGGCTGAGATTAAGACTGAGCCCAAGGTGAGTAAATACTGGTGATCACGGTGTGTCTGAGTGACCAACTCAAGAGATTCACCCTTAGTGCACCTTCCACTGTCCTTTCTCCTGCTGACACTCAGACCTGGCACGAGCGCGAGCTCGACGGCCTGTACTACGACCACGTCGCCCGCGAAGTCCGCGTCTACTTCCCCATCCGCGACGCGATGGTGTACCACCGCCGCGAGCTCGTCGAAGCGGGCGAGGACGGTGAGCTGCCCCATGAGTCTGTCGACGGCGACCTCGCCATCATTGGGCGCCGCTATGTCGAAGGTGCTGTCCACGGCGACGCGTCCAACGTCATTCGCGACAACATTGTCCACCTTCACCAGCCGAACCAGGTGCTGCATGCTCGCGGCAACGTACACATTTACGACTTTGGCAAGAAGCTCGGCCACGAGCACGATCACGACCACGGACACGAGCACAAACACGGCCCGCAGCGCCGCTACAATGACCACATTTGGGACAAGAACTACGGCTGTTACAGGTGAGTATGCGCTGGGCAAGCTGGTCGGAGAGCTCACTCGACCGATAGGAACCACGCCAACCAGATCTGCACGTTCGCCTACCCTGAGGTCAAGCAGGGTCGCTGCGGTACGCCCCACAGATCCGAGACCAAGTGCCGTGACTACAATGGATGGTGGCCTGTGAGTAACCCAGCACCTCGCTTCTTTGTGTATCTCGTCCTCGCTGCAACTCTTCCGTAATGATCTTGGGCTCACCTCAGCTCACCAACTGCGGCGGTAAATCCAAGCGCGGATTCCTCGGCAGCGACTGCTACTACGCGCTCAAGCACGGCCACTGCTGGAACGAGGCAGCCTCGTACGGGTACCATGGGGATAAGTGAAGAAACGGGTGAGCGGGTTGTGTTTCTGTAGGGTTGCGGAGTTGCAACCGAGCGGAGAGAGGGAAGATAGGAACTGCGAAAGAATCCCCAGGAGAAATGCCTTGATAGTTTTATGCAACTCCAGTGGCCGTCATGGCAGTCAGGCGAAGTGAACGAAGGTTCAGAGACATGCGAGGTGCAGCACGTGAGGTGGTCACCCACTCGCGCATCCAGGATAATTGGGCTATCTTTGGATCTGTTCGGACTTGTACACCGAACATAACCCCATGGGGCAGGCTCACGTTAATGTAGTGACGATAGCCAGAATATCGCTGCACACGGGGCCCGGGGGGTCACAACAACACGGGATATAGACCGAATTTGTCGCTATAGACGGTGGACACTACCGACAAACGCCCAACGCCAACTTCGGATCGGGTGCATCGCCAGAATGTCGGAAGAGCCTCCGTCTTTGTAATCTTTCTCAGGTGGGCGGGACTGCGTCATAGTGCCCAGCAAGGCTCCAGACCTGAGGATTCTGTTTGGCGGGACTAGCCGCCTGGCTCCTAGGGGTCCCCATCGGAAGTTTGGGCCGAGGCAGGGTGGAGCTCGACCTCCATCACGGCAAGTCGGCTGACGGTGGCTAAATGCGAAGGGAAAGCTGACACACCGCAAGGTGGCCATCGCGGGCAATTCCTATCAGGTCAGGCATAAACGGAAGTACTACTTCCCATGTTTGTGGAATGGAAGTTGCCTCCAGGTCATCAGCGGCAAGCAAGGCAGGAGACGCAAGGAAAGCAACAGCAGACCGGATAAAAGCAAAATATAGACTAATTGAGAAAGACTACGGCACAGGCCGAGACTTGTGCGGCAAAGTACCCAGCTGTCCTCCTCGTCTCAGTAGTCGCCGCAGAGTAGAGCTGTTGCCCGAGCAATGAGTGTAGCGCTGTCGGGAGCCCCGAGGGGAACGGTAAGGGTCGATAAAGAGGAGATGGGCAACTGCGGGGCTGGCGGGTCACCATGCGGGGCTGCCCTCGTCTCCAGATGACAATATAAAGAGGGAGTGGCTGAGCTGTCCCCTCTCCATTCACGGAACGATTCTACTAGCCTAATATCCTCAGTAGACGCTTCCACCTCGGCCTTGATCAAAGCTTGAGACTCAACCCCAACTTACCGCTCTTGCCATGTCCTCACACGACGCCGAGGCTGAGGCCGGTGTGGACGCCCGCCGCGCCCAGCTGGAGAAGGACGGCCGCAACCCCGACTTGCCGCCCAACCACCCAATCAACGCGCTCTCCAACTGGCGCAAGTTTGGTATTCTGGCCACGCTGTCGTTTTCCGGCTTCCTGGGCCAGTTCTCCGTCGCCATTATTCTGGTTGCGTTCCCGCCCATGTCCGAGTCGTTCAAGCGGCCCATAGGCGACATTGCCAACACTGTCGGATTCATGCTTCTCGGTATCGCTGTCGGTCCCCTGTTCTGGAACCCTCTCTCGCGAGTGAGTACACGGCAAAATGACTAGAGTTGACACGCAGACACTCGGGCGACGCCCAGTCTACCTCCTCGGCTCGGCGCTGTACATCCCATGCGCAATCTGGATGGCGCTCTCGCAGACCTATGTCGCCTTTTCGGTCGCACGCGTCTTTGCCGGCCTGACTGTCTCGTTCTCGCAGACTGTGCCTCCCTCGACTGTCTCGGATATTTTCGTCCCGCAGGTCATTGGCTCCAAGATGGCCATGTACGTTGTCGCCATCGTCACAGCACCGGCCGTTGCACCGTTCTTCTGCGGTCTGATCGTGCATTCGTCCTCGTGGCGCAACCTCTTCTGGTTCATTCTCGGCCTCGCTGGTCTCCAGCTCATCTTGTACTTCTTCCTCGTTCCCGAGACCCAGTGGATCGAGGACGCACCCCCGGCCATGACGACGACTCTGCCCGCTACGGAGTCTACGGACAGGAAGGGTTCTGCGTTGGAGCACGAGCACCACGAACACGTCAAGACCGAGCATGACAACCACGTTGGACACCACCACGACAGGCACGAGCCGATGCACATTGACGCACACGGCGAGCATGTCGGTGCCGGCCACGTCGGCGTCGCATGGTACCCGTGGTCACGGCCTGGCGAGTTCTTGCGCATGTTCTTCGGACCCATCGTCATGTGCAAGTACTTTACCATCATCGTCCCGTCCTTCTACTACGGCATGTCCTTCGGCTGGCTTGTGGGCCTCACGGTCGTTACTCCGCAGACGCTCGGCCCGCCCCCGTACTCGTTCGCCGTCATCCCGCTCGGCTGTGCCTTCCTCGCATTTGGGATCGGCGCTGTGGCGGGATTCTGGTGTGGCGGAATCGTCGGCGACAAGACGGTCGCGTACTTTGAGCGCAAGAAGGGCTCCCGACAGCCCGAACACCGCCTCTACGCCATGTTCCCCATGATGCCGCTCATGTTTGTCGCCATGCTCATCATTGGTTTCGGCCTCAGCCGACAACTTCACTGGATGGCCCTCCTCGTCGGTGGCGGTCTCTGGTTCTTCAACATCTCCGTCGTGACGGGTCTTATGCAGACCTACGTCCTCGAATGCTATCTGCCCGCCGGCATGGACGCCATGCAGATCTTCCAAGCCGCGCGCATGCTCTGGGGCTTTGCGGTTCCGTTCTTCGTCTGGAGCTGGGGCTCGAAGCGCGGATGGCTCGGTTGTTACATCACCCAGGGTGCCCTGTCCGCCGGTTTGGGTACAATCCTCTGCCTCTTCCTCATCTGGAAGGGCCGCGCGATCCGTGCTGCGCAGAACATGCCCATCTGGGAGTAGTAGGCCGCCGGGTCTGACGTTGGAAGGAACCACGGGACTTGGGATAGGTTGAACTTGGGACGGTACATTTTGTGCCACAAACCGAGCGGTGTATAGTTGAACTTGTAGACCTTCAGTAGGACAGAGTATGCATATGGTGTGCAGCACGCAGTATCCGCCACCCATTGTCGATGCAGGCCAAGAGACGGTGGATGTCCATTTAACGGTGGACGACATGGTCATGCACCACATTTACAATTTACGTCAGTCGACATCTGGTTTGGTCATGTGGCACTCTGTGTGGTGACGATCTGTGGCAAGTTGCAAGTCACATGTCTCGCATATTGCTTTTGAACACGAAGGTCAGTTGCTTGGCAGCTCCACAGGCAAATCTAACGCCAGCCCATCACCATGCTTGTGGCCGTTCCCACTGTCAGTACAAGTGAGTCACCACCGCCACAATGTCCCATAATGCACTGTTTGCTTCAAATTATTGAATCGGCTTCACACTTCTTCATCGCCTTTGCTACTCTTCCCTCTGCTACCTAGTAGAGAGGGAGCTACGCGCCGCGGGTTGGTTTACAGATGTGCGCCGAGGCGCGGAAACGACTAAAGATGGGAAACACTGCTCTTGTGAAGGAGCATGTTTAGAAAAAGGAGAGAATAGAAAAGAAAAATGGAAAAGAGAGACAGACGAAGACGTTCAGTCGGGTCGACAGAACAGCGGAAGGGGTAATGGGGAACGAACGAGACGGGACGAGACGAAGTTACGAAACGAGGCGAGACGGACGGACTTGGAGACAGGGTGGTCGGGGGAATCGGTGCTTTAAGTGTTCGTGGTCGGAATCGGTACTTCAACTAGACAACGAGACGCTTAGGCGGGGGGAGCGGCACCACCGCCGGGGCAGTTGGCCGAGATGTGGCCGACCTGACCGCAGGCGTAGCACTAAAACGTCAGCTGGGTCTCACTATACTTAAATAACTTACGGTACGGCCCTGCTCCTGGGGGCACTCGCGCGAGATGTGGCCGTCCTGGCCGCAGTTGTAGCAGCGACGGTTGCCCGAGAAGCCACCGCCGAAGCCACGGCCGCCACCACCGCCCGAGGGGCAGTCGCGCGACATGTGGCCGACACCACCGCAGGTGTAGCACGACTTGTTGCCGTAGCCGCCGGCACCGCCGTAGCCGCCAGCGCCGCCGAAGCCACCGCCGAAGCCGGCACCGCCGGCAGCGTCACCAGACTCGGGGCAGAGACGGGCCTTGGAATGTTAGTACGGAGTTCCTCGGTAGATTGCTCACAATGTGGCCGGGCTTGCCGCAGCGGTAGCACTCGCCACCGGTGGGGCCGCCGAAACCGCCAGCGGCGGGGCCCTGGGGGCAGGCCGACGAGAGGTGGCCCTCCTGGCCGCAGGTGTAGCAGGCCTTAGGCTTGGGCTGGGGGCACTCGCGCGAAAGGTGACCGGCCTCTGGAAATTAGTCAGCAAAAAAGGGTCAAACCAGGAGAGCTTTGATATTCACGGCCACACGAGTAGCAGGTAGGGACGCCGGCGTCGGGGCAGGCCTGGGCGATGTGGCCGGCTGATACGGGTTAGTACATGCGGTGTTTGATTAAAATGTCGGTGTGTCCCGCGTAGGCGGGTGGTAAGCGTTGGTAATGGTAATGTGCTGAGGTGTGGTGCGAAAAAAACTGAGTGCGAGTGTGTTTTTGGTGTGGTAATTGGGTGTTGGTTTTTTTCAAAGGAAAAATGGAATGGTGGTTTTGCCGCTCAATGAATGTCTCGAAAAGAAAACAGACAGTAGAAGCAATTGGGTGGTGATGAATGACGGTGAAGAGAGGTCTTGCTGTAGCGAGAGCGCACAGAGAAGGAAGACACCAAACAACCTGGCCGGCTGGCTGGACCAACAAAAAAGTTTCAAGGTCACGGGACATGTCATTGCATGACCTCCCCCGCCACCGACGCTCAACCCCGCCCGCCTGTTCAACTCGGACAGATGGGTGTGGCTCAGTAAGAATAAAGAGACGCACGCACGCATCGCCGTCGTCGAACCATGGACAAGATGCGCGTGATGGAGGATAGGAGGGAAAAAAGATGGGGATAAGACAAGGAAAACTATGTACGATGTGAGGCTAACAGCTCGCTCCACGCCTTCGCGCTCGCTCGCCCCGCACTCCGTACACAGCAAACTAGGGCCGAGCCTTGTCACGGACCGAGCAGCAGCGTTGATCGTGATCAACGTTGCCACCCGCTCACTAGAAGTCTCGCGCCCAATGGTGACACGACACCACACACACACACGCAAGCGCACAACCACAACCACAACACACAACCACACGCCCGCTCACCACCGCCTACAGCGACACCTCTCTACGCACGCTGGCCACAGTTGAAGCAGTTTCCGGAACGAGGAGCGCCGTACATTGTTGCTGATTTTCTGTTGGGATGAAATGAAACGGTGTTGAGAGTGATGGAGCAAAGAGAGAATGTGGAAACGCGCGGGGAAGACAGAAATAAACGAGCGTGGTCAGCAATTTTACACTTTCGGTCACAGGTGGCGAGAGTTTTCTTCGTTTCGCGAGGTTTTTTCAAACGTCGTTTTCGAGCGCGCCCAGGTCACGATGTATACCCGTCACTGGGGCGCGTTGCGTGCTCGCTGTCGGGGTGGATGGGGTGGATGCTCACCTGGTTGGTGGGGGGGTTGGTGGTGGTGGAGAAGGTGTTGATGGGTTGATAATGGCACGAAGGGGGGGTCATGAAAACTGGGAGCAGGTGAGTCGGCGGCATTAGCCGGAGTCAGCAATGTGGCACTTTTTCCGTCACCATACAAATCCAGCTCTCCACCCTGGCGCTCCACCTTTACCCTGGGCAGTCTGGAACGTTTGCTCCACAGTGCCCACTCCCTCTGCTCCATCGCGCAACACCATCCCCTTCCCCTCCCAGATACAGTTGACATCTAAGAATCCTATGCCATGCTATGAAATTAGAGGAAGTAGCTGTACAAAGTGTTAGCGCGTGCGTATTTTTGATGACAGCTCTAGGCTCAGCAACATACCGGTCTCCGAAGTCTCCGAGACCAGGGGTAATGTACGAGTTCTCGTCGAGGCCCGCGTCGACCCATGCGGTGATCTAGCGTGCGAACAAGGGGCAGGGGTAGAGGTACGGTGGGCAGTAGGGTGCGCATAAAGTAAACAAGATAAAGTGCGTAGAGTGGAGGCACGTGTCAGCATTACGACGCTCTCTGGTGGCTCGCCACACTTACGGTCTTCATCTTGGGGAACTTGTCCGTGACCGCCTTGATGCCAAGGGGCGAGGCAATCTGACGTTAGCGCGGGTCCACACTGCGTAATGGATATACTCACAAGGTTGAGGAAGAGGATCTTCTCCTCCTTGACGCCGTGCTCAAGAAGCACCTCGATCGCCTTGAGGCACGAGCCACCGGTGGCTGCTATCAGCGAGTGCACATGCAAGCGAGTACAAGTAACATACCAAGCATGGGGTCGAGGAGGAGGACATAACGGTCGGCAATGTCTTGAGGGAGCTTGGCGTACTGGATTGTTGTTAGTGTGCCTCCCCTTATATTCCGGTCTACAACACGTACGAAGAGCTTGGGCTGGATGGTCTCCTCGTCCTAAGAGCCTGTTAGCATGGTGATATCGTTGGGTTAAGAAGAGGCGGGCAGAGTCCTCTTAATAAGTAACAACTCACACGCTGGATGAGGATCTGTTACGGGTGGACCCGTGCGGTCAGCATCACTTTCACGGTCAACATGACTGAATCGTACCTTGCCAATACGGACTGAGGCAATGTTAGCTCCACCAGTGGCCTACAAACTCACCGGAGCGGCAGCAGTCACGGAGACCGGCCTCCATAGCCTTTGATGGTCAGCACTCGGGTCCTCGTTATTCGTGTTGATCGGTCAGTCCTCACCTCGCCAGCTGTTCATGTCAGAAATGATATCAGATAACAAAGTATTTCACAGTGTATATGAGTACTCACCACGCATGATCGAGACACCACAGATGCGACCCTGGAACGACACACCGTTGAAGTCAATGCCAGTAGGGGTGCGGATGGTCTTGGGGTCAACGGGGAGGTTGTTGAGACCTGCGGGGTGGGTCAGTACAATCCCGTGTAGCACATGTCTCTCCACAGCTCGTCTCTGGCATGCCTCGCACATCTGACTGATCGCCTTGCCGTCTCTGTCTCGCGTTCCGGCCCAGTTCGGTAGCAACCAATGTCGGCTTGACGGTGTGGAGGCCCATGCCAAGCCACTGCGACGCCACGACCAAACTTTCTCCACAAACCGTGTCCAGTACGCACCCTCCTCAACAAGTAGACGGATAATGCGGTCCGAGTAGCTGCACCATTAGTTGTCGCTTCAAATGCTGGCCAGGACTGTTGCCGAGGCCGAGAGCGATATCTTACAAGACAAAGTCACCACTGTGCCACGTTAGTACTAGTGCATACTGCAAAGTCATGTGACACCTCATTCATACGTGCCACGCTGATCAGTTGACACGCGCCACGACAGGACAGGGGTCTACACAGCTACACCTCACTGCTCCAGCTGCAACTCACCGCTGGGTCTTCTCGTCACGGATCAAAGTAAGGAGAGCCTGGAGCTGGGCGGTGGGAGGGAGGACGATGACGTTCTCGCCGTAGGGGTGGGCAGCAGCAACGGTAGCGGACATGGTTGATGGAGGTTGTACGAGATTTGGGGGAATGCAGAGGGAAAAAATGTGGGAACCGAAAATTGAAACTTGTGTGTGGAGATGGTAGTGTGGTACAGCCGATGAGATTCGTGCAGTTGTCGTGAGCGCGCTATTAAGAAAGAGAAAGAGAAGAAGAGAGAGAGAGGAGGAGAGCGATGTGAAGAGCGATGGTAGCAATGCGGGAGGATGGCACGGCGGGGAGCAAGCAACAGGTCGCGGGTGTGTGAAAGACTTTACAGTCGATAAGGATGCTTGCTCCGGTCAGAGCGGACATGTCCTACAGTGCTGTACAGTGTGGGCTCGGCTGCAGTGTCGTCACAGCCTATACACACCGAGGCTAGCATCCAGCCCCTTGTTCGCACCCGCGCACCGGTGGCAAAAATTAACAGTGGGCTCCCTGACCTGGTCGTGTGTCCAGTCTCACCCTCCTCTACATCAACAACCGTCGTGTCGTGAGACACCGAGGCTGCTCGAAAGCTTACAGTGACTGCGAGGAAGACGCCCACTCCGCGGAAGACGTGTTTCTGCATGCATACGCGCTCCGTGACCGCATGGTGTTGTTTGAATTGGTGAGGATCAGCTGATCGTCAAAAGTGGAGGTCGCGATTGTTGCCCACCAGAAATGCCACGTCATTGTTAGTTCTTATCTCTTGGGGGGCTCCAGTGAAGAGAGCTCCAGGTGGGCTATCTCTAAAAGGGTGGGTCGAGCTGGAGAGGCACAACGCAGTCGAGCCGAGATCGTTGTTTGTGTCGCTTCTGTTTGGGCACACGACTTGTGCTGGGGAGGTGATCAGTTTATCAGCACGAGACGGACAACAGGACAGGGAAGATATGCGGCCACTGCCAGCCCTTGCGGATAAGCAAGTTAGCCGAGACTTGGTACACAACACACGGTGTTCACCGGCAATCAAGAGGTGCGAACATGGCCAAGAACGTGGTCATCTACGGCGGTCTTGTAAGTGTTTACCGGCGATGAGCCGGAGGAGG
>Ga0160505_100738_pt1 | contig 17171 bp, 13 predicted proteins | sample DIDeMG_FD_108225 | JGI IMG/M metagenome (GOLD analysis project Ga0160505, IMG submission 108225) | Enriched chicken feces microbial communities from UW Madison campus, WI, USA - DID2874_E49_Stillage MG | ecosystem: Host-associated > Birds > Digestive system > Large intestine > Fecal ... | reverse complement strand
TTTGCCAGTCTCATAGAGACAAATGTTTTTGAAATTTCATGTCTTCTTTGTATATCGTTTTGTTTTGTAAATTTTATGTAACTATTTGATGTAAGGACAATAAACTGATTATCTATCTATCTTCGGCGCCATCGAACGCCTGAACTCATAACGCGCGCTGAAACAGCTGCATTGATAATCTAATAGAGACAAATGTCTTGGAAATCGCATGTCTTCTTCTGTTTTTCTATCTTAAAAAAAATAATGAACAGATTTTCTATTTATCACATGTCTTCTTTGTATGTCATTTTGTTGTATAGTTTATTTGTAACCATTTGATCTAAAGACAATAAACTGATTTTCTCTCTATCTAGATCGGTGCCCAGGGTCAAATGAACTTGTACCACCTTGGAGAAGCGGTACGGTACATCATGTAATCATGATCTAGAAGCGTTCTATGTATCACAAAGTCTCTCAGCTAATGGGAAACAAAGCGCGAAAACCATGGAAGTTGGAGTTGAAAACAAAAGTTATAGCTTTTACATAACTTTACTAAAATTGTATACAGACCTTTATGCAGCGGCGTTACCTGGCGCGATGCTGGGATCTGGGGTTGTCACTATCAATCCAGACTTCACGTCCTTTGTATCGGCGGCTGTCTTTCTGGAGTGGCCTTTAGAGACTTTTACCATCACCATTTTTATATCGGTCTTAATCTTTTGTTTGGCCTGGCGCAGCCGCACAAGATTTTTGCGACTTTTTTTTTCAACTTGTGTCCCTGCTTTGTACAGTAGTTTTTTAGCCGTTGCTCGCGCGTGTGTACAAGTCTGGGAGTTTAGGAACGGCTTTGAACTATTGGTAACATAGGCAGGATTTGAGCCCTCGTACAGTTCCATGGGCGTTTCCAAAGGAGCTTGGCTAGAGTCCGTTCTAGTAATTGTGGTAGGGTAGAGGTGGATGCTTGGGTTGAAAAAGTCAAGACTAGATAGCGACCCAGAAAACTCACTATCACTGAGGTTGAAACGAAGTGACTGCACCGAACTGCATGTATTGTTGCCAGCCGTTTGACCTGTTTCTCGTTTGGTTGCAATGTTTGTTGTAAACATTTTGAGGGTGTTTATATCTTCTTAATCAATTTTTGACTTGTCTAGAATTTCGTTTTTATAACTGGATATAAACCACGACTGCACATCAATTTCAAGAAAAAGAGATTTTCACAAAAGTTTATAATAAAAATAACAGTTTTTTTATACACTAGAATTGATATTGCAAAGATCTGATTGTGCCATAACATAGTCAGTGTAGTCTTTAAGGATTGTGACCATTATCATGACTAGATCCAAATGGGTCTTCCTACTTTGAAATACTTAACTAAACCCATATATCTAAATAGGCATACTAGAACGGGGGATTTACGATAGATATTTCATACTGATGAAATAGTAAGAGGATATCATGTTTGAAATAAATCTTGTTCATTCTATTACGCGCCTGTACCAGTGAATGTAAAGATATTTGTAAAATAAATACATGAATAGAGATTTATCAAGTGTAGTTTTAAACTCCATGTCTTATGTCATTTGGAATTTAAAGAAAAAAAAAATTTTCTTGTTCCAGAGCAATCGTACCATACTGACAACAAAATCTTTTAGAAAAAAAGATGATTGATTTCAATATTATCAGGCTTAAATTTGTTGAGCGACTGCCAAAAGGTCTCATTGAATTGTATGAGACTTCGACATATTAAACCTTTAACCGAAACAATTGAGCCCGTCTTGGGGAAAAACCTCTGCCCGAAAGCTACCCTTTTTGTACTCCCTGAATTCTTTTTTTTCTCAGTTGGAAAATTTACAACAACCAAGCGGTTCGGGTCTCCAAATCTACGTCAACAATGGTGCAAACAGCACCTCTTAGTAAAAAAATAAAAAACACTTAACATAATGCAGATTAAAGAATAGAACATAAATTACAAGCTAAAGCTATAAAATATTTCCTTTAAACCTTGACCTCGGAGAGACCGTGCTTCCAGTAAACAAGGTAGGGGGTGGTACCGTCCTCACGGTAGTTGAGGAGAACAACCATTCCATCGGGGTCCATGGACTCACCGGTGAAGAACTCGTAGTCCTTGAAGTTGGCAACAATCTTCTTGACGTAGGCAGCGGCACCCTTCTCGAAGACAGAGACGGCCTCGGGGTCAGTCTCAGCGAGCTTGGCCTTGATTCTCTTCATGTAACCCTTAATGTAGGTAATGTAGGACTTCTTGTCGAAAGAGGTCTCAGAGAGTCTGAAAGAGTAGGCAACGTTGTTGACGGTGATCATACCCTCCTCAAGAGCCTCATCACCACCATCCTCAGCAGAGGGGTTGGCACCGATATCAACATCGGCACCGGGCTTGATGGTGATCTGAGCGGAGTCGACCTCGTAGACAACATCATCAACGAGCTTGATGTCGTAGGCATCAGAGAGAAGTTCGTCACCAGCGATAATATCGGAGTAAATGATCATTGTGAATGTGTTGCTTAAAGTATAGATAGGGAGGCAAAGAGAAAAGAAGAAGGGAGAAGAAAAAGCAGAAAAATTTTTTATTTTTATTTTTTATTTTAATTTTTTTTTAAATTTTTTTTTTTTTTTTTTCAGCGACGAGAGATGAAACCACATGGGAGGAAGAAGGAAAAAGAAAATTTTCAGCCGGACTGGAAATTTCACATGCTGGTATATACTCACGCGCTTGGCGACCGGAGTGTGTTCCGAGTCCAGAGACCAGCGATTGTGTCCGGGTGAGTGCTGGAAAGTCTAGAGAAATAGTGCAATTAAATCTGTCTTGATGGCTACAGTAATTCACGCAGTAAATCCACCGTCCACGACCAGCTCAGTTCCGTTCATGTGCTCCGACAGTACTAACGTCAGAGCGGCATCCGCAATAGCGCCCGCAGGAATCAGCTTCTTTGACGGGCTTTGTGCCGTGAACAGCTCCCGCAGCGAACCGTCCACAGACTCAGCCATTTCAGTATCTACAAGGCCAGGGCAAAGTGAGTTGACGCGAATATTGCGCCCGGCGAGCTCAACGGCAAGCGATCGGGTAAACGCGGTGACGCCGGCTTTGGTCGCCGCATAGACAGACGTGCCCTTAACTCCACGGCGGCCTAGCACGGAAGATACATTGACGATGCAGCCTCCACGGCGCCGTATCATCGGTTTAATGAGTGATTGTGTCGCGTAAACCGTGCCAAGCAGGTTGAGGTTGACAAGCTGGCTGACAGTCTCTGACGGCGTGGAGAGCAACAGCGATGACTGCGCGACGCCTGCACAATTGACCAGTACATCTATCGACGTCAGATTTGTGCCTAAGTCAGTCTCAGTAAATCCGCGGCCCTGAGACAGGTCAAATGGCGCTACAGTGTGCTTCTGGCTAGCGTCAACCGTTGGCAGGGTCGTCAGCGCAGCGTCTAGCTTGGCCGGGTTGCGCGACACCAGCAGCAGCGACGCACCCTCGCGCGCAAACCGTTGCGCAATGGCAAGTCCGATCCCCTGGGATCCACCGGTAACAAGACACTTTTTACCGAGAAGCTTGAAATGAGAGAGGGTAGTGGACGACATGGACAGTGTTGTTGAGCAACAGGCACAAAGTGACAAAAGTTGGGAGTACTTCTCACCAACCTCCCACATGCTCAGCTTTTACAGCCCTGCAAAACCGCGTTTGTGATCCCGTAAGCATAATGTAAATAAATAGACCAAACATTTCTCATACACACTTTATTCCTTTTTTTCTTTACAGTTTATTATTCTTTCTTTCTAACTGACATCTATTTTCACTTTCTTCATCTTAGTAGGCCATACGTGACGTGGCTCAATTAGCAGTAACGAAGAAAAGGAACAAAAAAGATGGCAGCTGCAGTCAAAAGAAAGAAGCGCGTCAAGCCCGCGGGAGATCGGACGACACCAAAGATCTTAAAAAAAAGTTTGCGAATGGTGTTAGAGCCGGTTCTGCTTCCCTCTACTATTTTTGCATCAGGAACATATCTTTACCCGTGTCAGGTAAGAGCATATCCTATTGGTAAATTAGAAGGTTTTGCTAAAGCCGTTGTCTTAGGGGTTTTACTACTTTGTTAGAAGTCCCATTCTGTGGGCCTACTTGATGTCAGTTATGATTCCATTGCTGACCCTTACGCTTGTGGTTTATATTGCCATGTACTCGATGCTCTATCCACTTCAGGCAGTTATTGCTGTATTCTTCAACGGTCCGACCGGGCTTATCACTGCGTGGTTTGCGCTGCTCCATCAGTCAGCTGTAATGTCAAACATGATTGCCAAATGGTTTCTTTTCCCAACACCTCTAAAAATGCTTTTTGATGCAGTAAGTTTGGATTTTGTCTAAGTGTGAATTAGTTGTTTACAATCATCGCAGGTAATGACAAAGGAGGGGTTTGATGATTTGGTCGTCAAGGGCCGTTCCCGTCGAGTAGTCGTGCCGTCGCTTCTGATGCGAGTAAAACTCTATCTCCAGACTATCCCACGCAACATGCTGTTACCGTTTTGGGCCTTTAAGTTGCTGTTCACATTTATACTACACTTTGTGCCGGTTATAGGACCCATCATCCTGGTATTTATTACGGCCCCCAAGCGTGGCCGCGCTATTCATAGCCGATATTTTGAGCTCAAGGGCTGGACATCTCATCAGATAGGGCGCTTTATGGATGGTCGCCGTGGTCAGTATACTGGGCAAGTAGCATTTCAAGCAAAATTCTTTAACTTCTCTTGTATTAACCATGACTTTTCTAGTTTTGGGCTTGTTTCAGGTGCATTTGAGGCCATACCTCTTGTCGGACTGTTGTTTATATTTAGCAATATGTGTGGGGGCGCGCTGTGGGCCGCCAACCTTGAGCGCGCTGAGCAGAAAATCGTTCAGGGGAGCTTTCGGTACGTTGGTGCCCAGAAGATCCGACGGCTCATTAGGGGAAAGCCCAACGATTTCATAAGTCTATAGATGTGTTAGATAATGTTGACATGGTACTACAATGCAAAAAAGATAGAGATCAACAGATGAGCGTTGGTAACTGCCATAATTCTAATTTATTTTTAAATAGTTGTATAGCTCTAAAACAGGTATACCGAGTCAATGCAGCCAAAGCCAGCAGCGACACCACCCTCATTACTTGATTTGAGCTTGGATCGTAAAAGCCAGCCTGCTTGCTCATTATGCTTAATCTCAGACGTCTGCTGATTCCACAGCGCAGTTCCAAAAACACCAAGCTCAGAGATGATCTCACCATCGTAGATCTCACCCGCGCGCAAGATTTTGTTTTTGAAATCAGGCGGTACGATAAGCTCCATAAGAATATAAGCACCCCAAGTATCCTCGGGGGTTGAGCGAAGGAAATCGGGGATATTCTCCTTGTAAATATTGTTGCCGCCACCCTCGCGCTGTGGTTTAAGCACAAAGCGTTCGGGGGTAGCAAATGCAGCCTCGCGCGCCTTGAGTCCCGCGGGCGAGTTGTCCATTGGGTGAATCTTGACAAAAGTGGCCTCAAGCTGGTCAACCAGAGCGGGCTCAGTCTCGGGGATGAACTGGCGAATAACAGCAGGATCAGTTAGAATCTGCTGGATTTTCTTGGAGCCTGAAATCTGGGTAAGTAGTGACGGGCACTTGATCGCATGTGTTGATTCGAGGTAAACGCGCGCATCCCACTCGGTTTCGGAGGGGTAGTCGGTGGGAGCGTAACCTGAGCGGTAGTAAACAAGTGAGATCTCGGCACCGGAGGCAGTGTGAACCAAGCGTGTAAAGCCTGCAGCAGCATCCTTAACGTACTTGGTATGTTCCCGAATTTCAGCGAGTGTCAGACGGTAGCTGATGATGCCGTATGCCTCATACAGACGGTACTCGAGATGGCGTTGGTCAAAGACGTTGCGCTCGCCGGGCTGCACGACAAAAAGAACCGCAGTTTTGCCGGCAGGGCTGGCTGTGGCAACATACTCCTTATGGGCAACTGCCAAACCGTCGGAAAGCTTGACAAGTGAGTCGGATACTGACGGCTCAATGTGCTTGCCAGTCTCGCCGTAAGTGCCGCTTTCGGAAAGATATGTATGCAGCTGAGAAATTTTGCTAGACAGAGCACCAAATGAAATCGAGACAGTGTTGAACTCAATTTGCTTGATGGCAGCGCTACCTTGATAGCCCTCGGCGTGTTTGTCGACAATGTAATCCGATCGGAAGAGACCAAGCGTCAGGTGCTGAGTGAGGCCGGTGGCCTTGACCTTCAGATATGATTCCCACAGCTTGCCCGTAAAGTCGCTGTCAAGCTTGAACACACTATCCCACGCGTCATCAGTCAGTAAAAAAAAAAAAAGAAGAAAAAAAAAATTCTTTCTTTCAATTAAAAAGATGATCCTCGAGAAGACATTGTCTATATGCGAGCGAGCGGAAAAAGAAAAAAAGAAAAAAATTCACACATACTCAGTCAGAGATTCCTCAAGCCACTTCTCATTATCTGCAACGCGGACATAGAGCTCATTGAACGCAGTCTGTACGGCAAGCGCGTTGGCCATAGCGCTCTTGGGGAAGGGAGAGGGATAGACAGTGATTGGTGCGTGCACGGCAGTAACGCCCTTACCTTCGGGGCTCAGCATGGCCAGACCATTACCAAGAGACCAGTCAATTGCCGTTGCATCAATGAAATCGGCCTCTTCCTTCGAGGGGCGTGGAGGGTATGCTGGGTATTCCATAATGGTTTCTTTTGGCTGTTGTTTTCGAAGATGTTGGTAATCGTGGAGAAGAGAAAGGAAACAGTGCGTTGAGACGATTTCAAATCGAAAAATAAAACAAAAATATATCTTGCTCACAAAGGCGCCAAGACACGTGAGTGTATTGCCTGTTTGAGTCGTTTGTGACCACAAATAACCTCCCCGGTTTGTGTCCCGCATGGATTCATTAAGTTGATCAGGCAAACCCGACTGATCTGAATTCTTTATTCTATATAACATGTTTGCATTTTCGCTTACTTGAATCTATATATCTATTAGTGTGGATTATACGGCCACCTACTTCCTCCCCATTCCTAGCACTGTAGTATCGTACCATAGCAAGCTCTGGGCTGCCTAACGTATCTCTCATACCGTCCCGTGTCGAGCTTTATACAGCTCTACATGTCGCAACATTCTATTTCCAGCTTACAAAAACAGTTCAAAAAGTATCATCCGCGTCTGAATAATTGGGTTGAATAAATTATAAGATTATTATAGATTGCAAAGGTTTTAGAAAACAATCTTTTTACCTTCAAACTTAACGGGCTGGGCTGACAGCTTCTTTTTAGCTTCCCACGATGGATGCAGAGGCTTGCTCTCCTCTTCCTGGTGTTTGCGTTGCTTTTCCGCCTGCTGCTCAAACTTGGATTTCTTCTCAATACCCATGGCCCGGCGCTTGGCTTCGCGCTGCTCAAACTCAATTTGTTTCTGCTCACGCTTACGCTTCTGGTTCTCCTGCTCCTTCTGCAGATGATTGGCTTTCTTGCCGTATTTCATTTCATAAATGGCGCGACGTGCGCGCTGTCCACGCCGGTTCTTACGTTGAACAGTGGCCTCCTTAACAACCTCATCATTATCGACATCGTAGTCATCCTCGACGTCAGAGCCGCCAGAAAAGTAACCGGTCGCAAGTTCTGGTAGATTGTATTGGTTCTCAGACTGATTCTCATCGGGAAGCGCAAAGAAGTCATCGTGAACAGGCTGCTCGTTGTCAGAGTCCTCTTCATCGTCGCTCTTGCTTGCTTTCTTATCAGGCGTTTTCGAAGTACCCAGGATTGATTCGCCTTCACTTTCCTCGTCGCTTGATGCGGCCAACGCGTTGTCATATTTGCTATAATCCTCGTCTTCCCCGGAAATGTCACCCTGGCTAGCAGCAGCTTTCTTCGCGGCGGCCTTGGCAGCCTTGCGTTTTTCGTTTTGCTCCTTCTTCTTGCGCTTGGCAATCTGGCTGGCGGTTTCTCTCTTTACTAGCTTGGTCGAAAATTTAATGGCGTCCAGCATGCTCTTGGTGGCTTCCCTAACGGCGTTCGTGCCGCAAATTCGCTGCGACACACTCTCGAGTGCCGGTGATGCATTTTTGTAGTATGTTGCCGCAGGTGCATCTTCCGGCAAAGTGACAATGTCGTCCGGCAAAAAGTCCGGCGGGCTCTCCCGCTGTTCTGGGGTTCCGAGGAACTCCTTTCTGATTGCGCGTACTGCTTGGACCTCCTTGAGCAGCTCAACGTCAACTGTCTTCAGCGCTTCCTTTTCAAGCTCATGCTTCTTAACCTTTTCGAGATTTTCCGTTTCCTTCTTTATCCGCTTGTTAATCTTAAGCGCTTCTGTGGTCTTAGATGCCTTGATGGCCTTTTTGATGGCCTTCTTGTAATGGAAGATCTTCTGCTCCACCAATTTGACGCGCAGAGCTCGGATATCCTCTTGCAGCTCAGATGAAATTACAACGGGCTCAGTGGGCTTTTGATCTTGAATCTCCTGTGCAATCAGATCCGCTCGCTGCGGGTTGGCAAAGGCCTCCTGATGCGGGTTTGCCTGGCGTTCACGCTTCTTGTCCTTGTTTAACTTCTTGTGGGCGGCAAATTGAGTGCGCACCAGTCGAGTGTTTTGCAAGTCTTTCGAGGCCTGGGCCTCGAGCATATCGAGCTTCCATAGCAGGTTTTCCTTGCGTTTCTGGGGTGGCATTATAGGCAATATTGAATATGGAGGGGGATTGATTAAGAAAGGTGGAAAAAAAAATTTTTTTAATCTCCCAAGGCCAGATCTTGAGAGAAGCCTGAGTTAAAGATTTGACAGTAATTTCTTTGAAGGTCCAACATCTAGAAAAAAAAGATTAAACAGTAGACCGGAGTTCAGATAGACTAATAACAAACATGACAATTTATTTACAGCTTATGAATACAATGTACAAAAATCCACCGCTCCATGAGAACTACCCAGCGCTCCTATCTTATTTCTTTTCGGGTGTAGGGACGGCCTCCCAGGCCTCCTGCCAGACAACGGTAGGCGGGGTTTCCGTAGGCACTCTCAGTTCCGGAGTAAATCTCTTGCCCTTTTCTCTCTTGGTGCCCTCGTAAGCAAGGAATGGATCAGTGTTCTCCAACTCCTCGCAGGCCTCAACAATCTTGTTGTACTGAGCCTCCAGTTGCGCGGCCTCCTGCTCACGCTTCTCCTTGTTGAAAAGCGTCCAGGCACGCGTGGCGACATTGTGGCGGATCAAATCTTCCATGCACAGCTTCAGTCGTCGGGGCTGCTTCTTGCGAGCACTGAAAACACTCAGCTGCGTGACCAGACGCTGCACCTGCGCAGTCTGGGCGGTGTTGGTCTTGGTACGCTTACCGCGAACAGCGATCCGCGGGGCAAGCGCGGGTTGCTGGAGCAGCGTCGACAGTGTAGGAGTTTTGAGAGAGCCCTGAGCCTTCTTAACGGTGTTGAAAAACGACATTGCGAGTGTGATGTCTGTGTAGGGGGATGTTGTTGATGATGGTTTCTGGGAGAGTCTTGCAGGTGGTGAAATTTTTTGGTGTTTTTTTGAGGCATCTGATTGGCTGTTATTTGTCAGTGATTATGTTATCAGGACCCGTTGTGAAGATCGGCGGTTTCAGGTCCCGTAGTAAAGTTTTGGGTAACACCTGTCGGGTGGGGAATGTTTATGTCCGCATACGGAATGTTTGTTTAACAACCCCCTTTGGAATTACCTGATTGAAGTGTGCCCAGGAGAAGAAGAAATGTATTTATATACTGAACAGTCCTGGGGGCTCTGTGGACTAACCTGCATCACAATCTTTTTAGCACCCACTGCATCATGAAAACACGCACAATAGATATTCTTTGCGATAGCGACCGCCTCAATGCTATTCTCGACACTCTTATTGAATCGCTTTGGCTTGGTCCTGTCGATTCCATCTACAGCGTCAGTTCAACATATACTCCTCATAGAGATAGTGCATTTTGGAGCCACAAACGCGAAACAAAAAGCCTCCGTGCTGTCACAAGCTTTCTCCACGAACAGATCAACGAGCGCATGGCTGTTGTGCTGTTCAAACGCGAAGAAGCGCTGGCATTTTCCCATGAGCTGACTCCTGTTAGTACTAGCTCCAGCAAACATATTACAACCCCTGTGAACACACCGCCAATGCGTGAGCGAAGGGAACGGGCATGGAAGGCCACTCAGGGTCATAAACTGGGCTTTGATTTCAATGAACTAGTGCCCATGCAGCAGCAACGGCGGCAACAACCATATATGAATACTAGAGCCACTAGTTTAGATGCTTTTGATACCAATAGAGGCAGCGGGATTGGCGAAGAAAAGATGAAAGCAATTAATCCAGTCATGGAGACGTCATCCAAACTGCGAAAGCGACATAGCGCAAGAATACTGATCTCCCCACCGCAAGACCAGCACCATTTTGCTAAGAAGCCGCCGGCGGCTGATAATAAGCCTGGCTACCTTGCCGCTACTATTAGCTCCAGTTCGCGGCACCGTCCGCCGCGCTCTGGGGGTCCACACGACCAGGTTGAAAACAGCTCAAATCATCTTCGATATAGTCTCTCATCTAGTCCCTCTGGTTTCTACAGCACCAACTACTATGATCACCCCCAATCTCTTGCAAATTATAACACCAGTAATAGAATTAACAGCAGTACCGACAATGTGAATAGCAGCGACTACAAGAGTCCTAAAAAGCCGACGGCACTCCCACGGGGCTTGAAAAAAATGAAGTCTGCAGGCATTCTTCGCGAGCGCACGTATGTTAACCGCCGGGCGTTATCACCTCCACCTATGCCGCTTACACCGCTCAATTCAGAGCTCTTGTCACCCGATGTAGATTATAGTAGTCGTCGGTACACATTGTACGGAGCTGCCATGGCGATGACTACCACAACAGAAGTAACAGTGAGTACACGACGCAGCAGCATGATGTCGCCGCACTACCAGTACTATCGGTCTTTCTCGCGGTCGTCAGTTCAGGAGAGCCCAGGTAATTTAGAGAAAAACTTGGGCATGTTGGCACCGTATGGCAGTCTAAACGACGCGTTTTGATCTTTTTTGACCTCCCTACTTCCACCCACGTTCTACGGTTATTATTAATCAACAATAGTATACATGGAGATTGTAAGTAGAACTGTTTAGAGCATTTATTTATAGAACAAATTATTTATTAGGCTAGAGTATAATGGTTCATGACCTGAGGAGGTTTTGGTATACTATAATGGCCATATGGCAAATGTAAACTTTTGCAGTAGCCTTCATCAAAAACCATAGAGCTGCTTTTTGTTTTAAAAGATATACATATTTTAATTCAAGCTTATATGATTATGTCAATTATGAAATTGACAGGTATCTAGTGATTATCAGGGCCGATATTTCAGGGGAACTGGTGTACCTGGTGGCTGATTTCCTACGCGAGATTGTGCATGTAACGGTTCTATAATCCAAAGCTTAAAAGTCGCGGTTGCAAAACTATGATTGCCTAGTTAGGCTTAATTGATTGAAAAATACATATCATTAGTGGGCAACTCTTGTACAGTTAGAAAACGTAATAAAGAAATAAATAAGAAAATGCAACGCGTCGCGCTTTTATTTTTTTCTGTCACAATTTTTTTTTTTTATATATTATCGATTGTATTTGTCTCTCAACACATATTGATCGTGGCCAACTACCTGCCCCCACTAGCACAAACTTCTAACCTGGCTTGGCCCGCTATGTCACAAACGTCTCGTATCGACTTCTTAACCAGTACTGTTCTCTATTTATTTTGATTTTTGCCAACGGCATCAAAAAAAATGACCAACATTGAAAAAACAAGGCCAGTGCCCATGTCGGCCAAGCGCAGTCTAGCTCGGTCCGCGGATAAGACAGCGCTGTTGCTCCAGCATGAATTCACAGATGAAGGTGGAGAGGAGTATGGTGGAACGAGGTTTGGCGACTTTCGCTCGTACATGGCAGCAAAGCAGACAAAACTGCAGAACCAGGCGCAAGCGTCTCTCCTTGACGCGAAAGCGGATGCTGATACTGATGGCAGCAGCAACAGTTCCACGCGATCGCAGGTTTTTCGCGGGTGCGTGATCTACATTAATGGATACACGGGTGCCACGCACTCAAGCGAGATGCTCCAGCGACTTATTGTTGCCAACGGCGGGGTCCACGTCAATCACATGTGGGGTGGCCGCACCACCGTCACACATATCGTGGCTGCAACCCTGACAAACCGCAAACGCGAAATGTTCCAAGACTACCGCGTTGTGACTCCCGAGTGGGTTCTTGCTTGTATTGAACAGGGGAAACTGCTAGATTGGATTGAGTACCGGACTGTTCCCAATATGGACCCCGGGCAGCGCACCCTAGCGATACTAAAAAAACCAGTAACACCAAATCTTGAAACCTCTGGTTTAAATGAAGAACCAAGTTTACAAAAAGAGCAGCATATCGTACCAGAACCAAATCCAGAAACTGATGCTCCAGTCGAGGCCAACCCTGAAAATAATCCCGACGGCTTCAACTCAGTGCCTCCAATCACTGACCCGGCGTTTATTACATATTTCTACCAGCACTCACGGCTCCACCATTTAAGTCACTGGAAAGCCGAGCTGCGGCGGCGATACTTCCCGCCCGCGCGCGTGATAGCCCAGCTTTTGGCCACGAGCCCACCGTCAAGCGCCACGGCCAAGTCGGCGCGCCCGCCGATAATTTTCCACGTTGACTATGACTCGTTTTTTGTTGCCGCGTCGCTTCTTTCCCGGCCTGAGCTCCGCGACCGCCCAGTGGTGGTGGCCTCGGGCTCAGCACAGAGCAGCGATGTCGCATCTGCAAACTACGTGGCGCGCCGGCAGTATGGCATCCGCAACGGCATGTGGCTGGCATCAGCGCGCAAGTGCTGCCCTGCACTGGTAGTGCTGCCGCTTGAGTTTGCTGTGTATGAGCGTAAGAGCGCCGCCTTGTTTAATGTGCTCAATAATCTTGGCGCCGATCTTGTTTATCCTGTGTCTGTTGATGAGGCCGTTGTGGACGTTAGTGGTGTCGTCTACGAGCAGTCGGAGCAGCGGGATGTGCCGCTCGAAGAGGCAGTCGCTGCGCTCGCGGCTACCGTTCGAAACCGAGTCCGCGAGGCGGCTGGGATCGAAGTCAGCGTGGGGGCCGGTACCAACATGCTGCTCGCGCGGTTGGCGCTTGCTCGTGCCAAGCCTGCTGGCCAACATTTTCTCTCGGCACTCGTGCCCGCGGCTGATAAAGAGGGGGAAGACACGACTAATGAAAATCCTGATGGGGCAGGGGCTAGTTTTAGTAGTGTGGATGACACGCTCACGCTGCGCGATCTGCCTGGCGTGGGCCGCTCGATTGTGCAACGGCTGGCGGCCATGGGGATCACATCTCTACGGCAGCTCCGGGCCCCCCATGTTCTCTCGCAACTTACCAACACGTTCGGGCCCAACCACGGCGTCCGCTTACACGAGCTGGGCCGGGGCATTGACCGCACGCGGCTTATCGACTGCTGTGCAAGTGACCGCAAGTCCGTGGGCGCCGAGATCTCATGGGGTGTGCGCGCACGTAACCGTGCTGAAGTTGATGCATTTCTGGGCAACCTGCTGCAAGAAGTATGCCGGCGGCTGAACGATGAGGATGACGGCACTAATGAGAAAGCGCCAGGCACTGGCCCCTCCAGTAATAGTAAGCCTAGCCCGGCCATGGTTATCACGGCGGCGCGTGGTGTGACGCTTAAGGTTTACCGCGCGCTGCCCGACGCTGATCCCGCGCGGGCCAAGCGGCTGGGCCACGGGCAATGCAACATTTACAGCCGATCGCGCACGCTGGGGGCGGCAACGCGTGACGCCGCCGTACTTTTCCGGGTGTTACGCACACTCATGGACGGCATGGACTGCCCGCCTGAGCGGCTTCGAGGGGTCGGGATTCAGCTCACCAAGCTCGAGCGTTATGCCGCTGGGGCAGCCGGGAGTGCTGGTGCGGGGGGAAACAGAGGCTTGCTCCGGTTTGTGAAAAGTGGAGCGTCGCCAAAAAAGCCGACGACAGCAGCAGCAATTGATATAGCTAGGAAGACTGTGACATTTGCTGTTAATGCCGACGAGAGTATAATTAAAGACGCATCTGAGGTGCTGCACAACGACAATCATACGGGACCTGTCTCGGATCGGGACGTCAACAGCGATTCTCCCATTCCCCGAGGGATTGGTACAACAGAAATTGACTGGGACGTCTATCGCACTCTTCCTGCCAGTCTTAAGCGGGTGATCCGTGCAGAATACAATCTGCCCGCGGCGACTGCCTCGCAATTGATCCGCGAAGAGGCCGAAGTGAAAGCCGAGGCCGATGCAGTAGCTGGAGGCGAGACTGTAATAAATCCCAGTCATGTTATACAGGCAAATCCAGCTGGCCTGGCCATTGGGCTGCCCGAGGAAGATGTGCTGCTACATGAAGAAGCTGAGCTCGAGGCACAGGCCGAGCAGCTAGAGATTGAGCGCCAGATCCGCGAGCAGCAGCAACAAAACAAGCCAAATCGCATTCCTCCACCACCACCGCCGCCCTTGGCGCCGCCGCCAGCCAAGCGCGTGCGGCTAACCCGGCGGCCCCGCGTGTACCAAAACACCCTCACACAGCAGTTTCCAGGCGCGCCCAACACTCTGGCTGGTAACCAGAGGGTGGTTGACGCTGGCTACAATTATTTCCGACATCCATCCATTTTAGACATGAATGTACTACAGGAGCTTCCCCCCGCGGTGCTCGTAGAATTGCAGCGCGATCTCAAGTTACGTGGCGTGGCATCCGCGTTCTCTCCTGCTAATATGGGCGTTGGTACTCACAACATTACCCATGCTGACAACGCTGGCAATGCTGGCAATGCTGGCAATGCTAGCACCCCTAGCTCTCAAGCACTCACCCGGCCGCCACCGGTGCGGGAATCACCTTTGCTCGACGCCCGCTACGGGCCGGTGGAAGCAGGTCCGCTGGTCGTGCAGTGGCTCACGTTTGCAGCTGAGGCGGGCGGCGGCCCGCATGAGGCCGATGTGCGTGTTGTCACCGATTACGCGTGCCGGCTTGCCGCCAACCCTCGATACTGGCGTGATGCCGTTGGCCTGGTGCGTATCATTGAGCGCGAACTGCATTTGCATGCCTGTGCTGCATGGGGTCCAGTTGTGGCTGGCCTCAAGGACACCGTCAGGGCTGCGTTCGAGGCCCAGGGCGTCCCGATTGCGTTATGACCGGTTATTAGAAAAATTTTTTGTTTTGTTTTTTATTTTTTGTAATACTTTTTATTAATCTATGCAATCCATTATTATATCTGTATGTTTTACTGTCATGAAAACGTTCATTAAAAGGCCTCCAGGATACGCAGAGTGTTGGTGTGGCCGAAACCACCAGTCCAGCCCTGGATAGCGACAACAACGTCGCCCTTGGTGAGAATGCCCAGCTCAATGGCCTGGTCAATACCCCACTTGAGTCTCTGCTCAACATCAGCCTGCCAGTGTGCGACAGAGTTGGGACGAGGCTCAGTGTAGATGAAAGGATACACACCTCTGTACAGATGAGAAAAGCGCGCAGCCTTTTCATTTCTAGTAACCATCAGAATGGGGCAGTTGGGTCTGTACTTGGACACCAGGCGGGCAGTCGAACCAGAGGTAGACAGCACGATAATGGCGCGGGCCTCCTGCTCGAATGACGCAGAAACGGCAGAAATGGCAATGGTCTCACCGGTCTCAGTGGGGCGGGGCACCAGCGATCTCAGTTCCTGGAACAGGGGCTGGTAGGCAATACCCTTCTCGGCAACAATGGCAGTCTCGTGCATCATGTGCACGGCCTCAGTAGGGTAGTCACCCTTGGCGGTCTCACCGGAAAGCATGACACAGTCGGCACCATCAAGAATGGCGTTACCAACGTCAGAAACCTCGGCTCTGGTGGGACGGGGGTTGTAGGTCATGGACTCAAGCATCTGAGTAGCGCAAATAACAGGCTTACCAGCCAGGTTACACTTGGCAATCAATTGCTTCTGGACAATAAACACCTGAGATGCAGGGATTTCGATACCAAGATCACCACGGGCAACCATGACACCGTCGGTTTCCTTGAGAATGTCGTCAAAGTTGTTGACACCTTGCTGGTTCTCAATCTTGGCAATAATCTGAATGCTCTTACCTTCCTCACCAAGGACCTCGCGAATGGCGCGAATATCGTCACCGGTACGGATAAATGAAGCGAAAATCATGTCGACCTGGTTCTTGACACCAAACTTGATATCCTGCTTGTCCTTCTCGGACAGGGCGGGAAGATCGACATCGGTCTTGGGGAGGTTGACACCCTTGTGGGAGGAGATCTTACCATTGTTGACGGCCTTGACCTTAAGGGTCTCGTCGTCGACAATCTCGAGAACCTCAAATGAAAGCACACCATCGTCGACATAGATGATACGGCCGGCCTGGATGACCTTGGTGAGGTTCTTGTAGTCAACGTACATAATGTCCTGGTTAGAGACATCCTTGTACTTGTCGTTGGTGGTGAAAATCATTTCGTGGCCAGCAGAAACAGGGTAGTCAAGGCCCTCAACGGTGTTACCGGTACGGATCTCGGGGCCCTTGGTGTCAAGGGCAATGGCAATGGGTCTGCCAGGGTATTCCTTCTCTGACTGGCGGGCATGGTCGACAACAGACTGGTGGTACTCGTAGGAACCGTGGGAAAAGTTCATGCGAACAATGTTAAGACCGGCCCTGCGGAGAGCCGTAATCATCTCGACAGAGTTGGTCTTAGGACCAATGGTGCCGATGATGGAAGAACGACGGTAGTTTCTGTTGGGAAGGTTCTCGACATCCAGGGTACTGAGCCACTGGAGGTTGGTATTGGGGCTGTCTGAAGGATAAATCATTGTGTTGGTTAGCGACGGGTAATGGGGGAGGGGGGTTAGTTGATGATGAAGAAAGGAAAGAGGAAAGGAAGAGAAAGAAGAAAGGGAAGTTAGAATGGGAGAGGGGAAGGGAGGGATATTTATATCTTTTTTTTATTAATTTTTTTTTTTGTCAAATTCAATCATTACGTATAATGGCCCAGGTAGTCATAGGTCCGTGGTAAGCGGCAAGTGGGCAGAAAATGATGAGAAGGCAGCAGTAGATAACTATGTGGATTTTGAGGTATTCTTTTGCTGTGTTGAAAAAAAAAAAAAAAAAAAAAAAATTT